>MDTF01008931.1_pt1 | contig 55260 bp, 49 predicted proteins | sample 811191 | NCBI WGS metagenome assembly MDTF01 (sample SAMN05326649, study PRJNA326480) | marine metagenome | isolation source: seawater | place: Southern Ocean | collected 2011 | reverse complement strand
TTTGAATTAAAGCTGATCCTATAATAACACCATTTGTTAACGTTTTATTTTTTAGAGATTGTGCATCTTGCCTAGACTTAACACCAAATCCAACTAATACCGGAGTTGAGCTATGTTTTTTAATCATCTTAATATTTTGATTAATTTCTTTATAATTGAGTTTATTAGATCCTGTAATGCCAGTTGAAGATATATAGTAAATAAAGCCTTTTGAATTATGTAAAAGCTTTTTTGCTCTCCTTGAGTCTGTCATGGGTGAAATCAATTTAATAAGATAAATGCCATTATTTTCTAATTTTTTTCTAATGTCTTTTTCTTCTTCAAAAGGGAGGTCTACAATAATCAATCCATCGACCGTTCCTTTAATCGATTTTATAAATTTAGACACACCATACTTCATGATCGTATTAATATAACACATGATGACATATGAAGTTTTGCCTTTATTTTTCGAAACTGATTTTATTAAATTGATCGATTGATTAGTAGTTAATCCTTTTTTAAGAGCAAGTTTATTTGCTTCCTGAATTACAAGTCCGTCTGCCATTGGATCAGAAAATGGAAGGCCAAATTCAATAATATCAGGATTATTTTTTTGAATTGTTTTAAATACACTCTTACTTTGATTTAAGGAAGGAAAGCCACAAGTCATAAAAAGTGATAAAATATCTTTTGAAGGTAGTTTATCTAAATTATTCATCAGTATCGAATCCTAATTCTTTGGCTGCAGTAAATAAATCTTTGTCTCCTCTGCCACATAAATTGAGAATAATCACTCGATTTTTATGTTTATTTTTGAATGATTTAAATAAATATGCTAATGCATGAGAGGGCTCTAAAGCCGGAATAATACCTTCAAGTTTTGAACAAAGCTGAAATGCGCTTAATGCTTCTTTATCTGTAATTCCAAAATATTTTGCTCTTTGAATCTTTTTAAGATGGGAGTGTTCTGGCCCAACTCCCGGATAATCAAGACCAGCTGAGATGGAATGAGCTTCTTTAATTTGGCCATCTGAATCTTGTAAAACATAACTGTAGCTTCCATGAAGTATTCCAGGTGTGCCTGATGTCATAGTTGCAGCGGTTTCATTTGTTTTAGGGCCTTTACCAGATGCCTCAATTCCTATCATGGAAACATTTTTATCATTTAAGAATGGGTAGAATAATCCCATTGCATTTGAGCCACCTCCAACACAAGCAATTAAAAAATCAGGTAATTTATTTTCTCTAGCTAGAATTTGTTCACGTGCTTCTATTCCTATAATTGACTGAAAATCACGTACCATTTTAGGGTAAGGGTGAGGGCCAGCCGTAGAGCCAATAATATAAAAAGTATCTCTGACATTTTTAATCCAATCACGAAGAGCTTCGTTCATGGCATCTTTTAATGATTTACTGCCTGATTCAACAGGAATTATATTAGCCCCAAGAAGCTTCATTCTAAAAACATTAGGCTTTTGTCTAACTATATCTTTAGAGCCCATATAGATATGACATTTAAGACCAAATAATGCGCAAACAGTTGCTGTAGCGACTCCATGTTGACCCGCTCCTGTTTCGGCAATGATTCTTGTTTTTCCCATTTTTTTCGCAAGTAAAATTTGCCCAAGACAATTATTAATTTTATGAGCGCCTGTGTGGTTTAACTCATCTCTTTTAAAATAAACCTTAGGACCATTAAGGTATTTAGAAATATTAGCAGCATAAAAAAGAGGAGAGGGTCTACCCACATAGTTATTGAATAAATCTTTTAATTCTTTTTGAAATTTCTTATCTTTTTTTATCTGATTATAAGCATGATCTAACTCTATTAGAAGAGGCATAAGTGTTTCAGAAACATACATACCGCCAAACTGACCAAATCGACCTTTATTATTGGGTTGGTTATAATTGCTCATTTAATTTACTTGTGGATCAAAGATATAATTTCTTCTATTAAAGTTATTGTCTTCTCTCCAGGTTCCGCTTCTACTCCTGAATTTATATCAATAAAATCAGCACCTGTTAAGTCTATTGCCTCTCTAATATTATTGCTATTTAGACCGCCTGAAAGAATAAAAGGTAATCTTTTAGTATTATTGAAATTAGACCAATTCCATACTGAATTATTTCCACCAGGCATTTGTTTTCCAGAGGGCTTTGTATCGATTAAGTAGTAATCTATGTTTTGTAATATTGTGTTAGAAAAATTATTAGGATAAATAGACTTAATAATAGGTTTTTTAAATTTTTGTTTACATTGATTTATGAAATCTTGTGACTCATTACCATGAAGTTGAATTGATCCAAAATTAAATATTTCTAATTTGGAGATAATTTCTTCAAAGGTAGGGTCTACAAATACACCAACAAATCTATCTTGGTTTTGATTAAAAGAATTTCTAATATTAGTTAAAATTTTGCTATCAACAAATCTAGGGCTTTTTGAATAAAAAATTAAACCTTGGTAATCTATTCCAAGTTGAAGAACATGGTCAATTATTGCTAAATTAGTCTGTCCACAAATTTTTATCTTTATTCTCTTCATAATATGATTGTAAAGCATTAATAGGATTTTTGTGATTAATTAATTCTCGACCAATAACAATATAATTAGCACCATTCTTAAAAGCTTCAATTGCTGAGATAGTTCTTTTTTGATCATCCTTTTCTCTTTTATATAAGCATACACCAGGTGTAATTTTAAGTAATTTTTTGTATTTATTAAAAATCTTTAAATCTTGTCCAGAGCAAATTAGACCATCAATTTTTGCTCTATCTGCTATTTTTGCAAAATTTTTTAGTACTTGCTTAGTCGTGATATTTCCGAACATTAATTTAATATCTTTTTGGTCCAGGCTGGTTAATAAAGTCACTCCCAATAATTTAGTGTTAGATTTTTTTAGTGTTATGTATTTCTTTGCTTCTTCTAGCATCTTAAAACCACCACTTATATGTAATGTTATATAGTCAGGATTTATGTTGTTTAGTGATTCCAGACCTTGAAGCACTGTATTTGGAATGTCATTAAGTTTAAGATCTAAAAATAACTTTGATGTTCTTTTAATTTCTTTAATTAGGTCATCATTGTCCTTCTTATAAAAGGATCTATATCCAACTTTAAAACCATAAACATGGTCTTTTAATTTTCTAACTATGGCTAAATTTTTTTTATTAGAAACAGCATCAAGTGCAATAAATGCTCTTAATTTATTCATTTATTTTTTTCAGAACATAGTTACTTAATTTAAAAGTTAATTTAAATTTTTCAGGTATATAAATCTTACTTTGATCTCGAGGATTAGTGCCAATTCTTAATGGCATTTTTTTTACTTTAAATGCCCCAAAATTTCTTAATTCAATATTCTTATGTTTTTTAATTGATTTAATGATTATATGAAAAAATCTGTCAAAAATTTCTTTATTTAATTTAGTGCTCAAATCATTCTCATTTTTAAGAAAGTGATTTCGAAGATCTGATTTATTCTTCTTTTGAGTCTTGATCCCCATCCAGAGCCTTACCTAAAATATCTCCTAAAACAGATCCTGATGATTTAGAGCCATATTTTTCCATTAAATTTTGCTCCTCATCGATCTCCATTTGCCTTACTGATAAAGCAAATTTCCTATTCGTAAGATCTATCGAAGTTATTTTTGCGTCAATTTTTTGACCTTCTGAGTACCTACTTATATTTTGATCTTCTTTATTTTTAGATAAATCTTTTCTTCTAATAGTTGTTTCAATAAAACTTGCAACTTCTACTTCAATTCCGATATTGGACATTTTCATTATGGTTGCCGATACAACGTCGCCTTTTTTCTTTTCACTAAAAAACATACTAAAAGGATCATCAGTTAATTGTTTAATTCCAAAGCTTATTTTTTCTTTAGAAGGGTCTATTTCTAGTATTTTAACCTGAATAGTTTGTCCTTTTTGGTATTTCTTTAGTGTTCTGTCTCCATTAGAGTCAGTCCAGGATAAGTCATTTTTATGGACTAAACCATCTATACTGTCATTTAATTTTGCAAATATTCCAAACTCTGTAATATTTTTAATTTCAGTATCTAAAGTTTGGCCAGTGCTATATTCATTATTAATATTTTCCCAAGGGTTTGGTTCTGTTTGCTTTATACCAAGGCTTATTCTTTTTTTCTCTGTGTCTATTTCTAGTATTTTGACCCTAATGTTAAAACCTACTTCTAGTAATTTGTTTGGATGGACATTTTTCTTGGTCCAACTAATATCATTAGAATGAACTAAGCCTTCTAAATCTTTTTCAATGAGCTGAACAAATGCACCATAGTCAGTAATGTGTGAAATCTTTCCATCATATATTTCACCTAATTCAATTTTGTCAGTAATTTTAGACCAAGGGTCATTTTTTAACTGCTTATATCCTAAGCTTATTTTATCTGAATCTCCAGAGACCTTAAGAATTTTAAAATTATAGGTTTTACCAATTTCTAAAATATCTGAAGGATGATTAATTCTACTCCATGATAAGTCACTTAAGTGTGCCAGTCCATCAATTCCACCTAAGTCAATGAATGCACCATAGTCAGTGAAGGTTTTAACTCTACCTTCAACAATAGAATCACCCTTACTTTTTTCTAATAATTCACTCTTGATATTTTTTTGTTTCTCTTCCATTATTGCTTTTCTTGACACAACAATGTTTCCCTTAGCATAGTCCATTTTAAGAATTAGAAATAATTCTTCTTTTTTAATTAAGTAACTTACATCTCTAACAGGTTTGGTATCTATTTGGCTTAACGGTAAGAAAGCATTAGCTCCCATAATTTTTACATAAAGACCAGCTTTAGCTTTTCCTACTATGAATCCTTTTACTTTTTCCTGGTTATCATAAATAGTTTGAAGTTTTTCCCATGACTTCATTTTAATAGCCTTCTCATGAGAAAGTCTTAAGTTACCATCTCGGTCTTCAAGTTTTTCAATAAATACTTCTATTGATCCACCGACCTTTAGATCATCTATAGCACCTGAGGTGACAAATTCTTCTCTTGGAATTTGACCTTCACTCTTATGGCCTATATCAACAGTTATAGCTTTGTCTGATATGTTTAAAATTGTTCCAGAAATAATCTTATTAGCGGTTAAAGAATTTTGTGTGGACGAATGTTGATCCAGTAATTGGCTGTACTCATCGTTAGAAATCATAGTTCATAAATTACCTTTCAAAATAATCACTTTCTTTTAAAGGTTTATAAGGGCTTTTCAAGGTTTAATTTCAATTAAGAATCGATTTAAAGTCTCTAAAAAAATTAGGATAGCTGGTTTTTACACAGGATTTATCAATAATTATGTTATTTTTAGAGCAAATCATATTGGCAATGTGAAAAGACATCACAATTCTATGGTCATTATTATGAATAATTTTAGCTCCTCCTCTTTTTAAATCATGATTCCCGTATATATGGAGATCATAATTCTTTATCTTACACGTAACCCCCATTCGAGTGAGATTTGTATATATGAGTTCTAATCTGTTGCTTTCTTTGACTGTAAGTTCTTTTAAATCTTTAAATATAGTCTCTCCCTTTGCAAAGGATGCCGCAATTGAAAGAATTGGAATTTCATCAATTTGTTGAGGAATATCTTCTTTTGTTATTATAGCACCCTTAAGAAACTTCTTTTGATTAATTTGAATATCAGCAACTACTTCGTTATGTATTTTTTTTTTATTTTTAATTTTTATATCTGCCCCCATTTTTTTTAGAGTTTTTAAAAATCCTATTCTTGTTGAATTTAAAAGCATGTTTTTTACAAGAAGTGCTGAACCCGGTTTTAGGCTCGCCGCAGTAATCATAAAAGCTGCTGAAGAAGGATCTCCCGCAACAGTATAATCAATTGGTTTTAAGTTTTTATCATTTTTCATTTTTATTTTTCTATGTTTTTTGATTATTTTATAATTTATATTATACCCCATAGTTTTTAACATTCTTTCAGAATGATCTCTAGTGCTAGCTAATTCTTGAATTGTTACTTCACCCAAAGTATTTAAAGAAGATAACATTATAGCACTTTTAATTTGCGCTGAGGGTATTGCAATTTCGTAGTGAAGAGGTATCGGATTTTTTGTTCCTTTAATTTTTATTGGAAGAAAATTTTCTTTTTTTAAATAAAATTCTGCACCAATTCTTTTTAAATGCTGCGTTACTCTTTTCATTGGCCTAGATGATAAAGACTTATCTCCAATTAATGTTGCTTTTATATTATTAGATGACATTAAACCCAATATAAGACGAATACTTGTCCCAGAGTTACCAAAGTCTAATTTTTTTTTTGGACTGAATAAGCCCCCTGGAGGTAATCCAAAAATCACATAATTATTTTTAACTCTTTTTATATTAGATCCCAATTGTCTCATTACTTTTACCGTATTTAATACGTCCTCTGATTCTAAAAGATTAGTTATCTCGCTCTTTCCTATCGCTTGAGATGCTAAAATTATAATCCTGTGACTTATAGATTTATCTCCAGGTGGAGTTAATAAGCCTTTGATATTTTTATTGTTAATTGAGACCATCTTTTGCATTACTAGCATAATTTTAATCACTAAATTATAATTAAATTAGCTTATTCCTCATAGTCCTTACCAAGGTAAATACTTTTAACCAATTCATCGTTGACAATATCTTTTGGCACTCCTTCACGAATTATTTCTCCGTTATATATGATATGTGCGTAATCAACTATTTTAAGAGCTTCTCTAACATTATGATCAGTGATTATAACTCCAATATTATTTTTTTTTAACTTTAAAATTGTTGATCTTACTTCTTTAATGGCGATAGGATCTATTCCGGCAAAAGGCTCATCCATCATTATAAAGCTTGGATTACAGGCTAATGCCCTAGCTATTTCAGTTCTTCTCCTTTCACCTCCAGATAAAAATTTACCTTTTCTTTCTACAAATTCATCTAAAGAAAAATCTTTAATTAGCTGATCAACTTTTAAATCTCTTTCTTTCTTACTATAAAATAATTCAGCCACAGAGAGTATATTATCATACACGCTAAGGTCTCTGAAAATAGATGCCTCCTGTGGCAAGTAGGTTAAACCAAGCTTAGATCTTTTATCTAAACTGTAAGAAGTTATATCTAAATCATCTATTTGAATTTTGCCCTCATCCCCATCTAAAAAACCTGTAATTATATTAAACAAAGTAGTTTTACCACTGCCATTAGGCCCCAATAAACCAGTTATATTTTTTTTATTAAAATTTAGAGATATATTTTTTAAAGCAATTTTATTTTTAAATTTTTTTTTTAAATCAGTTATTGTAATATTATTCATCTTTTATTAATGCCTCAGCAAAGCTATCCTTATCTTTTGATTTTAAAATTCTTGTATTTTTATCAAGATCTACAATCAATTCATCACCACTTAAATATCTATCCGGAGAAACTATATTAACATTATTAGAGAGAATTATTAAATTTTTTAATCTATCGTATACACCTTTATCAGAAGTAAAAATTTCTTCTTGATAAAATATTTTTACATTTTTATAAAGGTTAACTTTATCAAAAACTTCCTTCCCATCTTTAATTGAATAATAAGCAAGTATTTTATCAGCAAATGCATCCACATCATCATTTTTAAATTCAGCATTTCCTTCTGCGAGATAACTCTTGTTATTCTTATCCCAAATAATACCTTTACTTGCTTTTATGGTGCTTTCTGCAAATAACTCAGAATATAAGAATAAACATAATACAAAAGATATTTTTCTAATTATCATCAGTACTGAATTCACTTTCCCCATTAAATTTAATTATATTTGATTTTTGATCATATTCAAACCCTTCAGACGTTATAGTTCCTTGGGTATTTGTAGTAGTAGTCTTATTCGAACTTGAGGTTGTTTTATTTTGAGAATCTACTGTTACATTACTACTGGATATTTCATAATTCTCATTTTTTAAATTTGCCTCTCCTAACAATAGATTTTTTTTACTATTTAATTTAATTAATTTATCTGCAGTAATTATGTCAATGCCATCTTCTCCAGCTATCATTGTTGTAAAATTTTCTAATGAGTTGCTGGGACTGTAAAAAGTATTAATTTCCTTAGAGGAATTATTAAAAAAAATTAATATTTGAAAAAAAATTAAGCATATGATTATGTAATTAAAATTAATTTTTTTAAAATATTCACTCATTATCTAGACATTTTTTTAAATTCACAATACCAATAGCTTTATTTTTATCTGCTACTATTAAACTAGTAATCGAATTTTCATTCATTATGTTTATTGCGGATGAGATTAGTGTATTTTTATTTGCCAGAATAGGTTGGGTTCTCATGATTTTAGTAACACTAGATTCTAATATGTTGCCATTCAACGATCTCCTAAGATCTCCATCAGTAATAATGCCTAATATTTTTTCATTTTTATTAGCTATAATTGCGCAACCATATTTTTTTTTTGTCATCATTAAAACAGCCTGAAGTACTGATGATTTTAAATTAATAATTGGTAAATCCATATCCATTATATCCTCTAATGTTTTTAAATTTTTACCTATTTTTCCACCAGGGTGAAATTTCTTAAATAAAGAACGATCGAAATCTTTATAAGCGAGAACTGAAGAACATAAGGCGTCTCCTATAATCAGAGCAAGAGTTGTTGAAGTAGTTGGCGCTATTCCTAAAGGATCTGATTCCTTGTGTTTTGGAAGAATAATTTTAATGTCAGAATTTTTAGCTAATTCACTATTTTTATTAGAGGTTATTCCAATTATTTTAATTCCATTTTTTTTACTATAATTAATTATGTCGTTAATTTCTACAGCTGCGCCTGAATTAGATAAGAGGATTATAAGATCATTTTTTTCAATAATTCCAAGATCGCCATGACTTGCCTCCACGGGATGTAAAAACATAGATACAATCCCAGTTGATGTAAAAGTTGAGGCTATCTTATTTGCAATATGACCACTTTTACCTATTCCAGATAAAATTATTTTTCCTTTTAATGATAAAATTAAATTAACAGCTTTTGCAAATTCATCTCCTATTGACGACTGAAGTTTTTTTATAGCATCCAGTTCTATTCTAACAGCTTTCTTACCTTTAGAAATTATATCTTTTTTATTATTCATTGTTTAATGATGAGCAAAAATATCAAGATTTTCCCAGCCAGATAAATCTAATTCAATTCTTGTTTCCAAAAAACTGACTATTTTATAATAGAGTTTTTTTCTACCAGTTCGCTCTAATTTATTTTCTAATTTTTCTTGTATCTTTTTTAAGTACCTCACATCATTTAATGCGTAGTCAATTTGTTCTTTAGTTAATTGCTCTTGACTCCAATCAGAACTTTGCTCTTTTTTACTTATTTCAATACCTAATAATTCTCGGGTAACATCTTTTAGGCCATGATTGCCAGTATATGTTCTAGTAAGTTTTGATGCTATTTTAGTACAAAAAAAATTTTTAGTATCAACGTTAAGATTTTTTTTAAGCACAGCGACATCAAACCTTGCATAATGAAAAATCTTTAAAATATTTTTATCTTTAAGAAGAGATTTTATATTACTAGACTCATCTTTTTTTAAGTCAGCAGAAAATTGAATTATATAAAATTTCCCATCATCGTTGTTCATAATTTGAATTAAGCAAAGCCTGTCCCTATTAATATTCAATCCCAGTGTTTCGGTATCAACAGAGACTGAAGTTTTAAATGTTTTTATGACATCATCAGGTAGGTCATTTTTGAATAATTTATAATTTGACATAATTAATGTTATATTTATATAAGATAGAAACAGTAATGAAAAACAAAAATATATTAATATTAGGATCAACCGGCTTTATAGGAAGAAGTCTAACTAAAAAACTCCTTTCGAAGGGCGTTCGAATCATAAGCCCAGTTAGAAATGCTGATAGAGTTAAAAGAAATATACTTTCGGGTGATATTGGTCAAATAGAAGTTGTCCCTTTTAATGCGCTAGATATGAACCCTCTTGAATCAAGTATCCAAAAATCAGACATTGTCATTAATCTGTTGGGTATTCTGTTTGAAAAAAAAAATAGCTCATTTGAAACTGCCCATTACTTAGTTCCTAAAAAGTTAGCAGATATGACCATCAAATACGGTAAAAAATTCATCCATGTGTCTAGTTTAGGGAGTACAACACAAACTAAATCTGCATATTTATATTCTAAAGCACTGGGCGAAAACTATATTCAAAACAATCATGATAATTATATAATTATTAAACCAAGTGTCGTATTTGGAGAAGAAGATAAATTTTTAAATCAATTCGGTAATATGACAAAATTTTCACCTTTTTTACCCCTAATTAAAAAAGGAAAAACTAAGTTTCAACCTATTTACATTGACGATTTAACATCTTTTATAGCTAAACTCGCAATGTCAGAAAATGATAATTTTAAGAATAGTGCAATAGATGCTGTAGGTCCTCACATTTACTCCTTTAAACAAATATTAGAAGTTATTTTTGAAATTGTTCACAAAAAAAAACATTTTATAAATATTCCTGATTTTCTTGCTTCAATGCAAGGTAGAGTTTTAGGGATGCTACCTAGTCCTCCTTTTACATACGATCAATTTTTAACTTTATCTCATGATAGCATTTCCTTAGGAAGTGACAAAATACTTGCTAAGTATTTAGGAAGAGATTTAGCTCCGATGAAGTTAATTGCATCAAATTATTTAAATAAATTTATAGATAAAGTTTAATTTAAATAAAAAAGGATCATTAGTCCTAAAAAAATTCTATAAATTATATAAGGGGTAAAACCTATTTTATTAATATATTTAATAAAAAAAAACAAAGTAAAATAAGCAGATAAAAAAGATATTACAAAAATTAATACTAGATCTAAATTTATTTCAATTGTATTGATATCCTTTATATTGCTTAAAAAGGATAAAATAATAATTGGAAAACTCATGAGTAGGCTATTATTTATGGCTTGTTCTTTTTTTTTACCAAGTAGTAGAAAAGCTGTTATACAGCTACCCGATCTGCTAAAGCCAGGTAAAAAAGCAAGACATTGAAATAGTCCAGCTATAGAAAATTCCACTAAGGGAGAATTAATAGTCATTTTTATTTTATTTAATTTATCAGCACCAAATAACATAATTGCGCCAATTATTGAAGTTACAGCTATTATCTTTAAAGAAAAAAAGTTTACGTCAAACATTTTGAATAAAAAACCTACAATTAATGCAGGTATCATTGAAATTACTATTAATTTATAATTATTTAAAAATAAATCCTTTAAGCTACTTTCAGAGTGCCTAACCAAGTACAGTAATAGTGCTAAAATAGTCGACATGTGTGCCGTTGTCTCAAAGAGTAAATTTCTTTTTTCAGAGTTATTTATAAAGTTTTCAATAATATTTAAATGGGCACTTGAACTTACAGGTATAAACTCAGTTATTCCTTGTATTAAAGAATATATAAAAATGGCCAATAATGAGTTTTCTGTCATAAATTATTACTTATATTATTTTTACAATTGATAAATATTGCAATATAAAAGTATTATTAAAAAAATATATAGGTAATTAGTAATAAAATATTACAATGTTAGAGTTCTTCAATAAAAAACAATCTACGCCAGTTAAAACTGAAGCAGAAAAAAGAATTAAGGATTTCCAAGAAATATATAAAGCCTACAGTCCTGATGAATCGGTTGACCAAGCGTCAAGATGTTCTCAATGTGGAATTCCTTATTGTCAAATTCATTGCCCTTTAAATAATAATATACCAGATTGGCTTAAATATATTGCTGAAGATAGACTCGAAGAGGCATACGAAGTTTCTTCATCTACAAATGCTTTTCCGGAAGTTTGTGGAAGAGTTTGCCCGCAGGACAGATTGTGTGAAGGTAATTGTGTTGTAGAGAAAGCTGGGTTTGGTTCTATTACTATTGGGAGTTTAGAAAAACACATTACTGAGACGGCTTGGGAGAAGGGCTGGATAAAACCGATCACATCTGATCAAAAACAGAATCAAAAAATAGCTATAATAGGATCAGGTCCAGCAGGGCTAGCTGCGGCTACGTATTTAATAGAGTACGGTTATGAAGTAGAAGTATTTGAAAAAAATGATCGTATTGGAGGGCTGATGATTTATGGAATTCCAAATTTTAAATTAGATAAGTCGGTTGTTTTGAGAAGGTCGGATTGGCTAAAAGAGAGTGGAGCTATTTTTCATACTAACTGTGAAATTGGTAAAGACATTAAATTTGAATTTCTTGAAAAAAAATTTGATGCAATACTAATTTCAACAGGAGTTTATAAAGCCAGATCTTTAGATTTTAATACTGATAAAGTTAATAATTCAATACCTGCTCTTGAATACCTAATTGAAAGTAACAAAATTGGACTTGGAGATAAACCTTCACCAAATAATCACCTAAATGCAAAAAACAAAAAAGTTTTGGTAATTGGGGGAGGCGATACAGCTATGGACTGTGTTCGAACTGCTGTAAGACAGGAAGCATCAGAAGTAATATGTTTATATAGAAGAAATAAAGAAAGTATGCCTGGCTCCGCTAGGGAAGTGGCAAATGCAGAACAGGAAGGTGTTAAGTTTAAATGGCTATCTGTTCCCTCAAAAATAGTTCAACAAAATAGTATCGCATCCAGCTTAGTTTATAAGGTTGCTGAACTAGGTGCAGTTGATGATAGTGGTAGAAGATCTCCTGTGGATACAGGAATAGAAAAGACATTAAATTCAGATCTAATAATCGAAGCTCTCGGTTTTCAGCCTGAAAATATTAATGAAAATTTTAATATTAATTTAGATCTTACTGGCTGGGGTACAATCAAAGTAGACTTTAATAGATTCCAAACAAGTAACCCAAAAATATTCGCTGCTGGAGATATTGTAAGAGGTGCCTCGCTCGTAGTTTGGGCTATTTATGATGGAAGAGAAGTGGCTAAGACTATTAAAGAATTTTTACAAAATAAGAAAATCAAAAAAGCGTCATGAAAAAAAATTTATTTTTAGATAAATATTTGAAAAATAAAAAGATTTTAGAGGATCAAGGTATTTACTCTAACACACAAGAACATGATAACTGTGGTGTTGGACTTGTAGCTTCAATTAAAGGAATATCAAGAAGAGATATAGTTGAGAAAGGCATAGAAGCTCTGAAGGCAGTTTTTCATCGGGGTGCGGTTGATGCTGATGGAAAGACAGGTGACGGAGCAGGTATTATGCTTGAAGTTTCTAGTACTTTTTTTAATAAACAAATTTCTAAAATGGGTCATAAAGCTGATGAAGACACTACAGTTGGAGTGGCTATGGTTTTTCTCCCTAAAGAAGATTTTAATGCTCAGGAAAAATGTAGAGCAATAATGGAATATGAGATTATTAAATCTGGAATGAATCTTTTTGGATGGAGGCAAGTTCCCGTTAATTCAACTATAATTGGAGAAAAAGCAAATTATACTAGACCTGAAATTGAACAATTACTTTTTTCACCAAAAGAAGAAAATAAAAATATAGAAAAAACTTTATATTTAACTAGGAAGAGAATAGAAAATAAAATTAAAAGTTTAAATATAAATAATTTTTATGTCTGCTCTTTATCTACTGAGGTCATTGTTTATAAGGGAATGTTTTTAGCGGAGCAATTATCCTCCTTCTATCCTGATCTATTAGACCTTGATTTTAAATCTAAGTTTGCAATCTATCATCAGCGCTATTCAACCAATACATTTCCAACATGGTCTTTAGCTCAACCATTTAGAATTCTGGCTCACAACGGAGAAATAAATACTCTTAAAGGAAACGTAAATTGGATGAAGGCTCATGAAACCAGAATAACTGATAAATTTTTTGGAGACAGAGTAGAAGACCTTAAGCCAATTTTAGATTCTGACGCTTCCGATTCAGCTTCTTTAGACGCAGCTTTTGAAATTTTACTTCAAACCGATAGAAGTCTGCCAATGACAAAATCTATGATTATTCCTGAAGCTTGGTCAAACAATAATGACATGCCTGATGAATTAAAAAAAATGTATGCCTATTGTAACGCCGTAATTGAGCCTTGGGATGGACCTGCAGCTGTTTGCGCAAATTTTGGTGATTGGATTATATCGGGTATGGACAGAAATGGCCTGAGACCTCTTAGATACATTATTACAGATGATGATTTACTTATATCAGGTTCTGAAGTTGGAATGGTTATCATTGATGATAAAAATATTTTAAAAAAAGGTAGAGTGGGGCCCGGTGAATTAATAGCAATTAATTATAAAGAAAAAAAATTCTATCAAAGTAATGAGTTAAAAACGCAACTTTCTTCTCAATTTCCTTATGTGAAATGGAATAAAAATACAATACTTCTTGATGAGATCTTAAATCAACAAAAAATCTCAGAACCAGCTAGTCAAAATATTAATAATTCCAAAATAATTTCAAAATATTTTAACTATACAATCGAATTGCTTGATTTAATTCTAGATCCAATGGCCATAGCCGGACAAGAAGCTTTAGGATCAATGGGAGATGACACTCCTCTTAGCGTATTAACAGATAATTATAGGGGGCTGCATACTTTCTTTAAACAAAACTTTGCACAGGTAACAAATCCCCCAATAGATAGTTTAAGAGAGCAAATTGTAATGAGTCTTAAAACAAGACTTGGAAACCTAGGTAATATTGCAGATTCCGATGAAGATCAATTAAATCTTGTTCTTTTAGAAAGTCCTATTTTATTAGATCATGAACTTTATGCTCTAAAATCGCACTTAGAAAAAAATACGACTGAGATTGATTGTACATTTGAAAAAGAAAAAGAAACAAATTTTCTTCAAGAAATACAAAGAATTTATTTAGAGGCTGAAAGAGCTGTGAGATCGGGGTCTCAACATATAATCCTCACAGATAAAAAAATTGATGAGAGCAAAATTTCTCTCCCAATGATTTTGGTCACTAGCGCTGTACATAATTATTTAATAAAAAATAAATTACGCACATTTACATCTTTAAATGTTTCGTCGAAGGAATGTCTCGACGTTCATTATTTTGCAGTATTGATAGGAGTGGGAGCCACAACTGTCAATGCATCATTAATTGAAAGTTTAATTTTCGAAAGATTAAATAAAGGAATATATGGCAAAGCTGAATTTAATTCACTCATCTTAAATTATAAACAATCAATTGAGAAAGGTCTTAGAAAAATTATTAGTAAGATGGGCATATCCATAATTAGTTCTTATAGAGGTGGAAGAAATTTTGAAATTATAGGATTAAGCAGAAGTATGGTTGAGAGTTTTTTTCCAGGGATGTCCTCAAGGATATCAGGCATAGGACTTGAGGGGCTAGAAAGTAGAATGAGAAAACAGCACCATTCAGCTTTTTCAACTTCTAAAACTATTTTAGATATAGGTGGAGAATTTAGGTTTAGAGCTAAAGGAGAACTGCATGCATACGAAGGACAGTCTATTCACATGTTGCAAGAAGCTGTAACTCGAGATTCTTATAATTTATATAAAAAATATGTCGATAGAATTTATAATGTAAAGCCAATCCATATCAGAGATTTATTAAAAATGGATAGTCCTAACAAGTCTATTACTATTGATAGCGTTGAAAGTATTTCCGAAATAAGAAAAAGTTTTGTTTCTCCCGGTATTTCTTTGGGGGCACTGAGTCCAGAAGCGCATGAAACTCTAGCTATAGCAATGAATAGAATAGGATCCAAGTCTGATTCAGGAGAAGGCGGAGAAGATCCGAAAAGGTTTATACAAAAAGAAAATGGAGATAATGCAAGTTCGTCAATTAAGCAAATAGCGAGTGGACGCTTTGGTGTAACTGCAGAATATCTTAATAATTGTAGCGAAATTGAAATTAAAATAGCTCAAGGAGCAAAGCCTGGGGAAGGCGGACAACTTCCAGGTTTTAAAGTTAGCGAACTTATTGCAAAATTAAGAAATAGCACACCTGGAGTCACTCTAATTAGCCCGCCTCCTCACCATGACATATACTCAATAGAAGATTTAGCCCAATTAATCTATGATTTAAAACAAATTAATCCTATAGCAAAAGTTTGTGTAAAATTGGTAGCTCAATCAGGTATTGGAACTGTTGCTGCAGGAGTTGCAAAAGCAAAAGCAGATACTATCTTAATTTCTGGACATTCTGGAGGAACTGGAGCTAGTCCTCAATCTAGCATAAAGTATGCTGGGTTACCTTGGGAGTTAGGTTTAAGCGAAGTCCATCAAATACTCACCCTTAATGGACTTAGGGGTAAGGTCACACTTAGAACGGATGGAGGAATTAAGACAGGAAGAGATATTATTATTGCAGCAATATTAGGAGCAGAAGAATATGGAATTGGTACTGCTTCATTAGTTGCGATGGGATGTATAATGGTAAGACAATGTCATTCAAACACATGTCCTGTTGGTGTCTGCACGCAAGATGAAGAATTAAGAAAGAAATTCGGAGGCACCCCTGAAAAAGTTATTAATTTATTTTCTTTTATAGCTGAAGAGGTAAGAGAAATACTTGCAAAATTAGGCTATAAATCACTCAAAGATATTATAGGAAAAACAGAATTATTATATCAGGCCCATCATGGATCTGATGATTTAGATAATTTAGATTTAAACCCTATTATTACAAAAATTGATAATGGAATTCCTTTGAATTTTCATTTAGAAAAGAAAAGAAATGAAGTGCCCCCAACATTAGATGATAAGTTTGAAAAAGATGGTAAGGAGTTTATTGAAAGAGGGCAAAAAATCGAACTTACTTATAATGTAAGAAATACACATAGAACAGTTGGAGCTAAAATTTCATCATTTATTACAAGAAATTATGGTATGAGTAAATTAGCCGAAGGTCATGTTTCTTTAAAATTAAGAGGATCAGCAGGAAATTCGCTTGGTGCTTTTGCTGTACAGGGATTAAAAATTAATGTTTTTGGTGACTCTAATGATTATGTAGGAAAAGGACTATCGGGTGGATTTATTGTTGTCCAACCAAGAAATTCTTTTAGTAAACCAAGTCATGATAACGTAATTATAGGCAACGTAACTCTTTATGGAGCAACGGCAGGAAAACTTTATGCTGCCGGTCAAGCTGGCGATAGGTTTTGCGTCAGAAACTCAGGCGCCCATGCAATAGTAGAAGGATGTGGATACAATGGGTGTGAATACATGACAGGAGGAAGCGCTACTATTCTTGGTGATGTTGGCGATAATTTTGGAGCCGGAATGACCGGTGGGCATGCTTTTATTTACTCTAATCAAAAAAATTTATTTAATTTAATTAATAAAGAGTTAGTAGGCATATATCAGATACTAGAACCAGACTGGCAAAATTTTTTGTTAGATAATCTTAAATCATTTTATAAAGAAACAGGATCTGAAAGAGCGGAATATATAATTGAAAATTTCAAAACAGAAATGTTAAAATTTATCCACATAGTTCCTAATGAAGTAGCACATAAGTTAAAATTCCCAATTAAAAATAATTTAAAAATAGCCTAAATACATCTAGATATAATACCTAAAGTTTTTTTAGTAGATAAACTGTGATCCTCATCTTTGATTATAATTAATTGAATATTTTTAAATTGTTTTGATTCAAGAAGATTATTATTATAGTGATAAGGCACACTACTATCTTTGCTCCCATGAAAAAAAATAACTTCACCATTATATTTTTTTTGCAGATTATTCATTAAATATTCCTTACTATCAAAAATCAATTTATGAGAATAAATGTAAAAAATTTTTTTATTAACATGCACTTTAATATTTTCTTTTTTTTTGATTTTTAGTTTTTCTTGCTTGGTAAGAGAAGGCCATAGTAATCTTTCCGTAAAATCTGGAGCCGGAGCCAAACCTATTAATTTTAAAATTTGCTTGGGGTGATGTAGCGCGTAAAGACAGGCCACCCATCCACCCATACTAGAGCCAATAATTATAATATTTTTATTAATTTTTAAAAATTTAAGAATATTTTCAAGGTCCATATACCATTCTTTAATAGATAATTCTTCAAAAATTCCTGATGATTTACCATGCCCACTACAATCATACCTAAGATATGAATAATTCTTCTTTTTTGCTAAGTTCCTAAAAAATATAGATTTTTTGCCATTCATGTCTGATTTAAGCCCATGAATAAAAACTATAGTTTTTTTAGTTCTTTTAGTAAATCTATAGGCTATTTTATGATTATTAGAGGTAGTAAATTTTAACTGTGACACAAAATCAAATTAATCAAAAAGTTACCTGTTTGCAAATAATTCCTTTTTTAGGTACAGGCGGGATTGAAAGAGGCGCTTTAGATATTTTTAGACACCTTCATAGTATTGATATTAAAAATTATATTTTTTGTGAAGATTATGACCCTAAGATAATTAATAAAAATGAACTAAAATATATTTTTACTACAAATAATAAAAAATTTAAGAATATCTTTAGTCAAGTTTCAATCAAAAAACAATTATTAGAATTAACTACTGATTATAAAATAGATTTAATTCATGTTTCTTCAAGGGCTCCTGCTTTTTTTCTTTATAACTTCATAAAAAATCTTTCTGTCACATATATTACAAGTTTCCATAACCCATATAAAAATCAAAATTTCATTAAAAAATATTATAATTCATTTTTATTAAAAGGAGATAAAGTTGTCGCAAACTCTTATTTTACCAAAGATCATATAAATCAATATTATGATTCACATAAGCCGGTTACTGTTATTCAAAGAGGCATAGACGTATCTTATTTCAATCCAGATATAATCGATCTTAATAGTATAAATGAGTTAAAGTTAAATTTGAAGATAGATAAAACTGATATAGTTATTATAGTCCCATCTAGATTAGCCTCATGGAAAGGTCATGAATTATTTTTAAAAAACTTTTCGAAATTAAAAATTAAAAATACTCATTCTTTTAAAATTATTTTTTTTTCTAATAATGAAACTTTATCAATTAAAATTAAAAAATTTGCTTTAAAAATAGGACTAGACAATAAACTCATAATTGTTAACGAAACAAATGATATTAGAATCTATTATGCTCTTTGTGATTTCGTTGTGAGTTCCTCAGTAAGACCGGAGGGATTTGGTAGAACTGTATCAGAAGCACTATCAATGGGTAAATTACTGATAGCTCCAAATGAAGGTGGCACAAAAGAACAATTGTTAAAGTTTGATAATAATCTGCTGTATGACGTTTCTAACTTGGAAAGTTTTAAAAAAGCTGTTAATTATGCAATGTCAAATTTAGAAAATAATCAAAATAGAAGAAGAAATTATATAATTTCAAATTTCTCATTAAATTCCATGATAAAAAAAACTATTGAATTGTATGGCATTAAATAAGGTACTGATTATTAAGCACGGATCCCTTGGAGACATTTTTATGTCATTAGATTCTATTAATAGTGTTTGTTCACATTTTGGTGAAAATGTATATTTTTGCACCACTGCCTCAGGAAAAAAAGTTCTCATGGATTTAGGTTTTAATTTTAAATATATCGTAGACTTTAGAAGCAAAAATCCACTAGTATTTATCTACACCATTTATAAAATTATCAAAGAAGACTTTGACTATATTGTTGATTTACAGAATTCAAGTAGAACTTGTTTTTATATTACTGTCTTAAATTTTTTTAGAAAATCAATTATTAGTAGCACTTGCAGCTCAGCAAGCCATAAATATACGCCTCCCCCCCACGGGACTCATCATGTAAGTCAAGGATTAAAAGAACAGCTTAAGATAATTAATATTAAAATTATAAAATTCAGTAACAACATTAAAATTAATGAAAATAACAATAAGAATTGTTCAGTATTGATTGTACCGGGCAGTTCAATTAGAGGAAAATATAAACGGTGGCCAATAGAATGCTTTAACGAATTAATAAAAGATTTTTTAAAAATAAATTTTAATTGTTATATTATCGGTGGCGATGAAGACTTGGATATAAGTTCAAAAATTCTCAAACATCCCCAAGTACATAATTTAATTGGATCATCACCATGGAAAAAAGTAATAGAATTAGCTTTAAATGCAGATATTGCTATATCTAATGATACTTCAAATATGCATTTAATATCAAGTTTAGGTTGCCCAACAATTGCAATTATGAAAAAAGGACCTCTGGTTGTTTCCAACGCTCCAAGTAATAATCAATCTTTTTGTTTTACAAATTCAGATATTTCTAAAATTAAACCAAACGAAGTCTTTAAGAAGGTTCTGAAAATTGTCGGCTAAAATAGCAATACTTCTCCCTTATAAAGAAAATTTTTCGAAAAATAATTCAGGTTCCGTCTCGTTGTTTGTTAAAGACATAAATCAAAAATCAATATATTTAAAATTTATTAATATTTATGGAAATACTATTTATAAGCCATCGCCAGGCTTTAGTTATAAGAACATGGAAACTACTTTCATGCATAGGTTTGGTAGAAATAAATTTCATACGAAGTCATTTATAAAAAAAATAAGGCTTAACCCTTCATTAAAATTAATAGAAATTCATAATAGGCCAATTTCAGCCTTAATGATTAAAAAAGAGTTGCCTAAAATGAAATTGGTTTTTTATTATCATAATGACCCATTATCAATGAAAGGCTTTATTAGTAATGAAAGTAGAAAAAAACTTTTAGATTCATGTGAGACTATTTATTTTGTAAGTGACTATATAAAAAAACAATTCTTAAATAATCTTAAAGCTAATAAAACTGATCATAAAAAACTATTAGTTTTATATAACGGTATTAATCCTTCTACGAAAAATAAAAAAACTAGAATTAAAAATATTATATTTGTGGGTCGCCTAGAAAAAAATAAAGGTTTTTTTGAGTTTCTAGAAGTTGCTTATAAAATATTAAATGAATTTACTGATTGGCAAGTAGATATATTCGGATCATCAAATAAAGGATTAATACCTATAAGTGAAAAATCTCAACTTAAGTACCATGGACATGTTAGCAATGATAAAGTATTAGAATATTTATCAAAATCATCAATTTCAATAATCCCAGCACTTTGGAATGAACCCTTTGGTAGAACCTTAATTGAGTCGATTAATGCAGGTTGCGCTGTGATTTCTTCACAAAAAGGAGGTTTATCAGAAATTTCTCAATATTTTGAATTAATTAAACTAAGAAATCCTTCTAAAATAAGTATTTACAATGCTATAAAAAAATTAATAATGACCCCAGATGAATTACAAAAACTTCAAGGCAACTCAATCAAGAACTCTCCCTTTAATTTGAAAAATATTATTACTTATCATGATAATCAGAGGTCACAATTGATCTCTCAAAAATAATATGAAATCAGTTTGAAGCCATTTATAAATAATAGAGGAAGAAAAAAAGATCTTCACAATATCAATTCTCAAATTAGATCAACTGAAGTAAGGGTTATTTTAGACGATGGTGAACAGCTAGGTGTTATGAAGACACAAGATGCTATTGATTTAGCTAAAAACAGAGCGATGGATTTAGTTGAAATTGCTCCAAATAATACCCCCCCAGTCTGTAAAATTATTAGTTATGGTAAATTTAAGTACCAAGAGCAAAAAAAGAAAAATGAAGCCAAAAAGAAGCAAAAAGTAATGGAAACTAAAGAAGTAAAGATAAGACCAGGCACGGGAATCCATGATTATGAAGTCAAACTTAGAAACGCAAAAAAATTCATAGGTGAAGGCAATAGGGTTAAATTTAGCCTTAGATTTAAGGGTAGGGAAATGGAACACTCAATTTTAGGCATCAATATGTTAAAGCGTCTCAAAAATGACCTAATCGACTTAATTAGAGTTGAAATGGAACCAAAAATAGAGGGCAGACAAGCCTTTTTAGTTGTTGCACCAAAGTAAATATGTTACAAAAATCTACATTTTAATCGAAGAGGCAAAAAGGGTATGCCTTAAGATTTAATATTAACTTATTTTTGAGGAGAAAAAATGCCCAAACTAAAAACAAAAAGTAGCGTAAAAAAACGTTTTAAAATTTCATCAAGTGGAAAAGTATTAATATCTCATGTTGGTAAAAGACACGGCATGTCAAAAAGATCAAACTCTTTTATTAGAAGCACAAAAGGAACAAGAGTATTATCAGAATCTGCATCAGGTATTGTTAAATCAATGATGCCATATGGGAAATAAATAGGAGAATATCATGCCAAGAGTTAAAAGAGGTGTCACCGCCAGAGCAAGACATAAAAAAGTTTTTGAATTTACTAAAGGTCATAGAGGAAGAAGAAAAAATGTTTTTAGAGTTGCAACGCAAAGTATGGATAAAGCATTGCAGTATGCCTACAGAGACAGAAGGGTTAAAAAAAGAGACTTTAGGGGACTTTGGATACAAAGAATAAATGCGGGAGTTCGTCAACACGGGCTTACATACGCAACTTTTATTAATGGTTTAAAAAAAGCTAACATTGAAATTAATAGAAAAATTCTTTCTGAGATAGCGTTTCATGAACCAATTGCTTTTAAAGCTATAGTTGAAAAAGCAAAATCAAGTTTAACGGTTTAATAAAATTTAATGGACGTTTCAAAAGTCCTCAAAGAATCATTAGACGAATTAAATAGTTGTGATAATGAAGATTCTATTCAAACAGTAAGGGTTAAATTTTTAGGAAAAAAAGGAATAATAACCGACCTATTAAAATCTTTGAAAAACCTTAGCGATGATGAAAAGAAAAAATTTGGACCTTCCATTAATATAGCTAAAGAAGAACTCCTTAATAAAATATATAATAAATCTTTAGATATTAATAAGAAAAGAATTGATGCAAAGCTCTCTCAAGAATCGATTGATGTAACTTTTCCACCTCCTGCTAGTAACTTAGGTAAACTCCATCCAATATCAAAAACCTTCAACGAAGTCATAGAAATATTTGGCGATATGGGTTTTTCAGTTGCTGAAGGTCCGGATATTGAAACAGATTTTAATAATTTTACAGCATTAAATATACCGGAAGACCATCCTGCGAGAGAAATGCAAGACACCTTTTATTTAGATCAAAAAGATGATCATAATAAGCCTTTTGTCTTAAGAACTCACACTAGCCCTGTTCAAATTCGGACTATGATGGAGAGTAAACCTCCAATCAAAATCATTGCACCAGGCAGAACTTACCGATGTGATTCTGATTCAACTCACTCACCAATGTTCCATCAGGTAGAAGGATTATTGATAAATGAAGATGCAAATATGGGGCATTTAAAAGGAAATTTAATAAATTTTTGTAAAGATTTTTTTCAAATTAATGATCTTAAAGTAAGATTTCGCCCAAGTTATTTTCCTTTTACTGAACCATCAGCAGAGATGGATATAGCATATTCAATAGTTGATAGTCAGATTAAACTGGGAGAAGGAGATAAGTGGCTTGAGATTCTTGGTTGCGGAATGGTTAACCCTAAAGTTCTTGAAAATTGTAAAATTGATAGTTCTAAATTTCAAGGATATGCATTTGGACTTGGCTTAGATCGCATTACTATGCTTAAACATGGGCTAACAGATATCAGATCTTTTTTTAATGGAAATAATAATTGGTTAAAAGAAAATGGATTTAGTTTAGCAAGGATTTGACTTAATGAAATTTACATATAGCTGGCTTTGTGATCATTTAGACACAAAATTAGACGCTAATAGTATTGGTGACATCTTGACTAATATAGGTTTAGAACTAGAAAATTTAACAGATTATTCTAAAACGCATGGGGATTTTGTTGTTGCTTCAATTATTGAATTTAAAAAACACCCTAATGCAGATCGTTTAAATCTTTGCACTGTTGATGATGGTTCTAAAAAATACCAAGTTGTCTGTGGCGCTAATAATGTTAAAAAAAATCTAAAAGGAATTTTTGCAAAAGAAGGCCTTTATATTCCAGGTATCGATTTGACACTAAAAAAAGGTAAAATCAGAGGTGAAATATCGGAAGGAATGATGCTTTCTGAAAGAGAACTAGGATTAAGTGATGAGCATGAAGGGATAATAGAGATTTCTGAAAATATAGTTGATGGAACAGATGCGGTTACTGCCCTAAGTTTAAATGATCCTATTTTTGAAGTTGCGATTACTCCTAATAGAGGAGACTGCTTGAGTGTTAGGGGTATAGCCCGCGATCTAGCCGCTAAAGGTTGCGGAACATTAAAAAATTTGAAGATAGAAAAAATAAAGTCTTCTGATTTTGAGAGTCCAATTAAATGGATGATAAAAGATGATGGAAATAGTTGTGAATATGTTTTAGGAAGATATTTTCGCGGTGTTTCAAATCTTAAAAGTCCTGAATGGCTTGTAAAAAAACTTATTAGTATCGGATTAAGGCCAATCAATATTTTGGCAGACATTACTAATTTCATTACTATAGACCTAGGAAGACCTTTACATGTATTTGATGCTGACAAGATCGATGGTGATCTAACTATGCGTCTAAGTAATGATGGTGACAAGGTGGATACGCTGGATAACAAAAATTACAAACTTTCAAACATAAATACAATAATTTCAGATTCAAAAAAAATTCATGGTATTGCAGGAATTATTGGAGGTCTTGAAAGTGGATGTAGTGAAAATACCAAAAATGTTTTTTTGGAGGTCGCATCTTTTAAATCATCTGGAATAGCTAAATCAGCAAGATCATTAGGAATATTCTCTGATGCAAGGCAACGTTTTGAAAGGGGCATAGATAAAGCTTTCGTTGAAAAAGGTATGGATTATGCTTCCTCCCTTATTATTAATTGTTGTGGTGGCGAAGCCAGTTTCACAGTTGATGCAGGGAGTTTAAACTCTGCCCCAGTTTTTATTGATTATGAGTTTGAAAAATTCACTAAAATCATAGGGTTTAGTCTTGATGGCCTTACTCAAATTAAATATTTAGAAAATTTAGGTTTTAAAATCTTAAAAATAAATACAACAAATTGTACTATTGAAGTCCCCACATGGAGAAATGATATAGAATCCTCAATTGACCTTATCGAAGAAATAATTCGCCTACATGGTTTTGACCATATTAGAGAAGAAAAAGTTATTAGTACAAATGAAGAAAAACTTAAAATTAAAAATTCTCCTTCTAATAAAAGATATAAAATTTATGAAAGATTAAAAAAAATTCTTGCTAGTGAAAAATATCAAGAAATTATTACATTTTCTTTCCATTCCAATCTCTCTCATTCAACTTTAAAAGGCTCTAAATCTTTAAGATTATCCAATGCCATTAGTGAAGAATTTAGCTATATGCGCAATTCAATGTTTGGTAATCATTTAAATGCTTTAGAAGAAAATCGAAAAAAAGGATTTGATCAACAGGGTGTTTTTGAAATTGGGCCTATATACGAAAATATTAATCTTCAGCATAATATACTTTCAATGATGACTTTTCCTATGAAGGGAAATAACACTGTATTTAAAAGTGAAATTTTTGGTTTTAATGAGCTTTCTAGTCAAATTTCAATATTGTTAAAAGAATTAAATTTTGATATGAAGCAATTCGTCATTAAGAGATCTGAGAATGAAATGTTTCATCCTGGTAAGTCAGCTGAATTATGGCAAGGAAAAAAATTAATAGCTCATTATGGAGCAATACATCCATTAATAGTTCAAAATTTTACTAAAGTTTCAGAAGTATATGCGGCTGAAGTATACATAGACAATTTACCTCTTGATTCAATCTATAATAATAAAAAAATCAGTTATTTTGAATCTAGTTACCCATATAGTGAAAAAGATTTCTCTTTCATTTTTGATAAAAATCAAAATTTATTTGAAGTTTATAAATCTGTTTTGGGAATAGATAAGAAACTAATCCATGAAGTTGATTTTTTTGACCAATTTTATTCTGAAGACATAGGAATAAATAAGAAGAGCATTACTTTTAGAATCAAAATCCAATCTAAAGACAAGACATTGGATGACAAAGAGTTGGAAGATATCTTTTCTAAAGTAATAGATACAATAATAAATAAGTTTGATGCGCAGTTAAGAAGTTAATGGAAATTTCTAAAATTAGAAATTTTGCTATTGTGGCACATATTGATCATGGCAAATCTACGCTTGCCGATAGAATTATTGAATATTGTGGAGGAATGGATGACCGCACTAAAAAAGATCAAGTTCTTGACTCTATGGATATTGAAAGAGAAAGAGGAATAACAATTAAAGCTCAAACAGTTAGACTTAAATATATCAACTCAGATAAAGAAGAATATCAGCTTAATTTAATGGACACCCCAGGTCACGTAGATTTTTCCTATGAGGTCTCTAGATCATTATCTGCGTGCGAAGGTTCAATTCTAGTTGTTGATAGTACACAAGGCGTTGAAGCTCAAACACTTGCAAATGCCTATCAGGCAATTGAAGTTAATCATGACATATTACCTGTCTTAAATAAAATAGATTTACCTTCCTCTGATCCAGAGAGAGTTAGGGAAGATATAGAGCAAACAATTGGTATCGACGCTTCAGAAGCACTCTCCATCTCAGGAAAAACAGGAGAGGGTATCCCAGCACTCGTAGACCAAATTATTCTAAAATTACCGCCCCCAGTATTTGAGGGAGAAGAGTTGAAAGCTCTCTTAATAGATAGTTGGTACGATAATTATTTAGGGGTCACAGTTTTAGTAAGAATTAAAGGAGGTAAACTTAAAAAAGGAATGAAAGTTAAGTTTATGTTCAATGACCAAATATATTTGATAGAAAGACTAGGTTATTTCACTCCTGAAATTAATTATTGTAATGAATTAACTCCTGGAGAAATTGGCTTTTTTAACGCAAGTATAAAAGCTGTTTCTGATTGTAAGGTTGGAGATACTATAGTTGATGTTAATAATAGTACAATTAAGGCATTGCCAGGTTTTAAACCGTCGTTACCAGTGGTTTTTTGCGGAATATACCCAGTAGATACATCTGATTACGAGCACCTTAAAGAAAGTTTAGGAAAATTAGCTCTTAATGATTCGAGTTTTGTTTATGAAAAAGAATCTAGTGCTGCTCTTGGCTACGGATATAGGTGTGGTTTTCTAGGCTTATTACATCTAGAAGTTTCTACTGAACGTTTAAGGCGAGAATTTGATTTAGATTTAATTACAACAGCTCCAGGTGTTGTTTATAAAATTATTAATAACAGAGATGAGGAAGTGGTTATCAGTAATCCAACTGAATTACCTGACCCATCACAAATAAAAGAAATTTTAGAGCCATGGATAAAATCAACAATTATTGTTCCGCAAGAATTTTTAGGATCTGTAATAACTCTATGTATAGATAAAAGAGGAAAGCAAACTAACTTAAATATTCAGAATAATAAAGTAATTTTAGAAATGGAGTTACCTCTCAATGAAATAGTTATAGATTTCTACGATAAACTTAAATCATACTCAAAAGGATATGCTAGTTTTGACTATTATGTTGAAGGGTATAAATCTGGAGACCTAGTAAGATTGAGTATTTTGGTAAATGGTGAACTTGTAGACGCATTCTCAAATATTGTTCACAGAACAAGAGCTGAATATATAGGAAGAAGAATATGTATTAAGTTGAAAGATTTAATTCCAAGACAAAATTTTCAAATAGCAGTGCAAGCAGCAATTTATGGAAAAATAATTGCTAGGGAAAGTATAAAAGCATTCAGAAAAGACGTAACTGCTAAATTATATGGTGGTGATGTTACAAGAAAGAAAAAATTGTTAGAAAAGCAAAAAAAAGGTAAAAAAAGAATGAAACAGTTCGGGAGTGTTGATATACCTCAAGATGCTTTTTTTGAGGCTTTAAAAATAAGTGAAGACTAGTTAATATTAATCTAATTCAAATTCTGCTTTGTAATCTAGTAATATATTCTTCGGTTGAAGTTCTTTTTTAAGAATATAATTTTCTATTATAAGAACATCCATGCCAGTTCCTAAAAAGCAATTTATAGCCTCCTTAGGTGTGTTCACTATTGGTTCGCCCCTAATATTGAATGAAGTATTTATTATTAAAGGTATCCCAGTTTTTTCTTTATATAGCTTAATTAAATCATAAAATTTTTTATTTGTATCTTCATGTACTGTTTGTATTCTGGATGAGTAATCAACATGAGTTACTGACTGAATCTTTGATCTTAAAATTTTTATTTTATCTAATCCCTCACAATCTTTAAGCAAATTTGAATTTAATCTTTTATCTGCTTTTATTTTGGAAACCATGAGCATGTAAGGACTTTGAGTATTAAGCTCAAACCATTCAGATAAATCTTCAAATAATACTGATGGAGCGAATGGTCTAAAACTTTCTCTAAATTTAATTTTTAAATTTAATTTACTCTGCATATTTTCTTCAGTTGCATCTGCTAAAATAGATCTATTGCCTAAAGCTCTTGGGCCAAATTCACTTTGCCCCTGAAACCATCCAATTACTTTACTTTGAGAAATAAATTCTGAGGCTTTATCTAAAGTTTCTTTATATTCCAGTTCCTCATAAACAACTCCCATTTCTTTTAAAGAAATTTCAATTTCATTTTTATTAAATTTTGGCCCAAGGTAAGAGCCTTTCATAGTATCTTTATCCGGATTAATCTCTCTTTCACTATTTAATTCATTAAACCAATAGGCTAAAGCAGCACCTAAAGATCCTCCAGCATCTCCAGATGCGGGCTGAACCCAAATATCTTTAAATAAATCCTCTTTACTCAATCTACCATTAGCCACACAATTCAAGGCAACACCACCAGCTAAACACAAATTAGTCTTACCGTAAGTAGTATTAATATACTTACCAATCTTAATCAAAATTAATTCAATTACATTTTGAATTGATGAAGCTATATCCATATGAAATTGCTCTAATTTCTCATCATATTTTCTTACGGGTTTCTCAAACAGTTCTTCAAATTTACTGTTAACCATATGATCGCTAAACATGTAGTTAAAATATTTCTGATTCATTCTAAATGAACCATCCTCTTTGATATCTATTATATTATTTAAAATTTTATCAATATATTTGGGATTACCATATGGAGCTAGGCCCATCAACTTGTACTCACCACTGTTTACCTTAAAACCACAGTAACTTGTAAATGCTGAATATAACAATCCTAGAGAATTTGGAAAATGTATCTCTTTATCAATTTTAATTTGATTATTAACTCCATGAGCAATAGTTGTCGTGGCCCACTCCCCAACACCATCAATAGTTAAAATTACAGACTCCTTAAAAGGTGAGGGGTAAAACGCACTTGCAGCATGACTAATATGATGCTCTGAAAATTTTATTTTTTTCTTATCAAAAAATTTATCTATCTTTTTAAACTCTAAGTCTAAATTTTTTTTTAAAAAAATTTTTTCTTTAATCCATTTTGGAACTGAATGTCTAAATGAATTAAATCCACGAGGTGTCGTAAATAAATTAGTTTCTATTATTCTCTCAAATTTCAAAAAAGGCTTATCATAAAAAACAACACAATCAATATCTGCAATTGTAATATTATTTGCATTCAATATATATTCTATACTCTTAGCGGGAAATATAGAATCATGTTTAATTCTTGTAAATCTTTCTTCTTGAACAGCAGATAAAATTTCGCCATTTTTAATTAGGGTTGCTGCACTATCGTGGTAATAAGCTGACAAGCCAAGGATGTATGTCATTTAAAATAATGTGTAAATGAATGGGCTCACGGCGCTACCCTGTGTTAGAAAAAATACTATACTAAATGAGAAAAGCACTATCATAATTGGTAATAACCAAAGTTTTTTTCTATTCTTTAAAAATTTAATAAATTCTATTATTGTTTCAAACATTAATACTGATCTTTCATGTCATTTAACTTTGTTGTTCTATTTATCCAATAGGTCTTTTGGTTTTTATCAAACTTAACTTCAAGTAAGTTTTTTATAAACAGTTTAACAGCAAATGAGAAAGGAACAAAAAGTAAATAATATACAAAAGTTAAAATTATAGGAGATATTATTTTATTAAGTAATTCACCAAATTTAAACCATAATATATTTAAAAGCCTCAAGTATCTAGACAGAAAAGTAGTTACTAATAATAGTACTAAGCTTAATACTAAAAAAGTATAAAAAATAATTAGGTTTTTATAAAAAAAAACACTACTTAAGAAAAAAATAATAGTAAAGGTATAACCAAATTTTCTATTACTTGGAATTTTGTTATTTGAATACTTCATTAAATTTTAATTATCATACCTTTGATTCGAGTCATACTTATAAAATAAAATATTTTAATATTTTAATACAAGTGTTGCAAAGCACTATCTTTTTATAATTCTAAATGCTAAAAAGACTGATAATAAACACTCGGAGAGATGGCAGAGTGGTCGATCGCGCTAGCTTGGAAAGTTAGTGTAGGGGCAACCCTACCGTGGGTTCGAATCCCACTCTCTCCGCCAATTTGTTTTGAATGATCAAATCTTTTAGAATTTTTTTACCGTTAAAATAGCATTATGAGAAAATGTTGAGTCGAGGTGATAATTTAAAGTGGTAGTTGTTAAAATAAGAGTTTTATTTTAACAAAAAATATATGAATTATTAATTCATTTTATTTATCAAGATAATTAATCAAGTTTAACAAAAGGATATTTGTTTTTTTGAGAAATATTATTTGGTTTAAAATCTCGATAGTAGTTTATAACAGCTCTTAAAGTCTGCAAGCCAGTCCAATGTTTTGTAAGAAAAAGTTTTCCCTTGCCGAGGTTATTCTGTGGTACGTTTGGCAGGGGGAGATTATTACTTATACGCGCGAAGCATCTTAAATAAAGATCATGTGCGTGCTCCATTACTTTAATATGGATTTGACTTATAGATTCTTCTCCATTTAGTAATGTTTGTTCTGTAGATATAATGGTTCCACTGTCAATTCCTGAATCAATCCACATCACTGTGTTTCCGATTAGATTGAATTCACCTAAAGCCAGACACCAGTTTGTACAGTTTGGTCCACCCTTTATAAACGGAGAAATTCCAGTGTGTAAATTAATTACCCGTCCCTTTTTTAAGATAGTCTCAATCAGTGGTTGTTTTAAAAGATTAGTTCCAGAAATCAATACTAAATCTGGTTTTATAATTGAGATCAAACTAAAAATACTATCAGCATTAACATCCTTATGATTCGAGATTTTAATTGATGGAAAATCGGGGAATTTCTTATCATAATACGCCATCATCTTAGTCCAAGCATGCCTAAAAGGTAGCCCCACTGTAACTGACATCAGTCGTTGTAAAGTAAAATATTTGTAATTAAAACTTAATGGTTTAATGATTGCGATCGCACTAAGAGGTGAAATCGCATGGAGTTTATTAGCAAGGGCTTTTTGATTGGCACCTCTACCACAAATAAAAAGAGTTTTCATTATTTAGATATTTTTTAAACCTCCTGTAGCATTAAATCTAATTTGATTTAGATTTTGAGCATCAAAATTGAAACGATAGTGTGGGGATATTCCATTATCAAAATTACTTCCCAAGAGAAGCACATGTTCTACACCACCACTTATAGCAATTTCAATTTGATTTTCAGTATGGCTACCGTTAGGAAAAGCATAAATTTTCATAGGATGACCAAGAAGTTCTTTAAAATATTTTTTACATCGATTTAAATCATTTATAAAAAACTCTTCATCTTCATATTGCATAGAAGTATGCGAATAAGAATGTCCTCCTATTTCATGTATTTCTCTAATTTGTAAAATATCCGATCTGTTCATCATTGAAGCTGTAGTAAATTCATCCCATGAAAAAAATTGTGGAATTAATATTTTTCTAATATTTTGATACTTATCAAAAGTATTATTTTTAATAAATGAAGAAAGACGATAAGCTAGGTTGTCACCAGATAAATTTTGAAAACCTGGAATTTCAAGACGCTTTATAAGTTCTTTTGGTGCTTTTCCGACAAAGTCCTGCGCTATAATATTTAAAGGAGGCAGTCCAGTTTCAATGCATTCAGGTATTATATTATGGTTAACGCGTATATCATATTTGTAGAGTAATGGACAAGCCACATCAATAAAATCCTTAAAACCATCATCAAAGGATAGAATTAGTTTTGGCTTTATAGTGACGTCTTTGATACTAGCAAAAGTTACCACTTCAAAATTGTACTTCAAAAATTTAAGAAGCTCTTCAAACAAGTGAGGGTCCAATGGTTTATAGCCGCTACCATCATCCACGCTAACCCTATGCAAATTGAGGATAATAATATTTCCACTTTTACGCAGTCGTGCAATTCGGTAGTTTGATGAAAATTTATTTCCAAATAAAAAAAAAATTAAATTTTTAATTTTGTTTCTTAAGGAGGTCATTGTTTTATTTTACTTCTTTGAAAATTATCTCGTAATTCACATTAGTAGTCAATTTAAATCAAATTATTGTAGAATAAAAATTTCTTTAAATTTTTTATAAACATCTTCAACGCTAACTCTAATTGCTAATTTAGGATCTTCTATGGTTTTCCCATTATTGTCTAATAGTCTATCAGTTGTGTCAGAAATTTCACCTTCTGTAGAGATAACCGGAATTATATTATCTGAGTAGTTAAAAGATTTCGTTGCACTAAAAATTCCAATTGATTTAGTACCAATAGCTGCTGATAAATTAAGTATTCCACTATCATTCCCAATATAAATATTAGTTATTTTTAATATGGGCATAATATTTTTAATCTTAAGGTGTGAGTAATTAAACACATTTCTTAAATTAATTTTCTTAATAATATCTTCTGCAAGTTCACTGTTTTGGGGCCCTGCTATTAAAATATGTTTAAAATTATCATCTTTATCAATTCTTAATATAAGTTCAGCGAAATATTCTTTAGGCCAAGATCTCCACATTTCGCTTGAGTCAATACCATAAGTAATTATTTTTTCTTCATTAATCTTTAGTTTTTTCTTTAAAGTGTTTGTTAAATCAGTACTTACATTAATATTTGTAAACTCATAATTTATTGGTTTTTTTATTAGATTAAAAAACTTTATAGATCTCTCTATATAATGAATTTTCAAATCCCTTTTGGAAAGATAGTTTTTATTTGTTATCCATAGGGATTGATTTGAGGCACCAAAACCATTAATGATCTTAATATTTGCTAATTTTGCTGCAATAGCAGGTCTACTAATTTTATCTAATATCCATACTTCTTTTGCATTAAATTTTTTAAATAATTTCCTCATTAATAAAATATCTTTTAGATAATTGAGAAAGCCTTTTTTGAAAAGAATAAAATGAATATTTTCTATATAATCTTCATTGGCTAGAATATCTTGCGCACTTGAACTCTTTCTTGTAATTAAGATGACTCTTTTATGAGAAATATCGCTAATATGCTTAATAAATGGTACATGCCAAATGAAATCTCCCAACTTACCTGATGGATAAACTACAAATATGTTTTGATTCATTGATCATTAGTATAATTTGCTTCTTATGAAAAAAAACTTAATTGTTTCATCTGCCGATAACAAATATTTTGATTTATTGATCGATTTAATCAAGTCAATTAAGATTAATAATCAAGATGATTCATATGATATATCTGTTTTATCCATAGGATTATCTAATGCAAATAAGCAAATTTTAAAAGATTTAAACATTAATTTTAAAGATCCTGTATGGAATATAAAAGTCCCTAGTTACAAAATTTTAGGAAGAGATCATCTAAAAACTCAAGTTTCAAGATTTTTTTTAGATGATTATTTCCCAGGTTATGAAAATTATATTTGGATGGACTCTGATATTTGGATTAATAATTTTCAACAATTTGAATTATATGTTAGGGGTGCTGAAAAATCTGGTTTTGCGATTACACCCCAAGTTGACAGAGCTTATCATAAACTTATTGATATTAAGTGGTTTGGCATTTTTCCTATCAAAATTAACTCTATTAATTATAAGAATATTTCTAGGAGTATATCTCGAAGAGTAGGTAGGGAATTCGCCTCTTATGCTACACTAAATGCAGGGTGTTTTTCTTATAATTATAAATTTAAAGGTATGAAAATTATTAGGAAAAATCTTACTATAGCTTCTCAAAAAGGTAGAATTTTTGGTTCTGATCAAGTTGCCTTATGCCTATCTATTTTTAGAGATAAGGTTGAATCTGAACTCCTACCTGCTTATTGTAATTGGATGTGCGATTACCATCTTCCAAACTATTCTCTTAAATCAAAACAATTCGTAGAACCTTACCTTCCTCATAATCCAATTGCATGTATACATCTTGCTGGAATGAATGAAGATAGATTTTCAAATAAGTTACATTCTGTTAAAACTATTGAAGGTGAAAAAATTACTAAAAGCCTGAGATTTAATCCTCATCCTGATTAATTCCATTTGGCAGTTTTTTTTTATCATCGTTAATCACAGATAAGATATTAAGTTCTTCTATGTCTTTTATAGTCTTAAGAAAATTACCTTTTTTGTCCATTAAGGCGCCTTTAGCATCAATAATACTCTGCTGAGACTTATTTAAATTTACTTCTATAGTTGTTATATAATTGTAAACATTAACAGCTTTAGAGCGCAACTTCTCTAAATACGTTATAGCTTTATTCATTTTTTTTGATTGATTATCAACTATCCACATATGATTAATCAGGGTAATAAATAAATGAAGAGATATTGGCCCAACAATGAATATTTTTTTCTTGAATGCTTCTTGAATTAAATCACTTTTATCTTTAAGAATGGGTAAAAGTGCTTCTTCTGCTGGCACAAACATAAGAATAGCATCAAAAGATTCTACTGTTTTAGTGTAATTTTTTTCATCGAGGTCTTTAAAATGTTTTTTTATATTATCAATTAATTTTTTAGTCGCTTCTTTCTTGCTAGTTTCATCTTCAGCTTCAGCCAGTTCGTGCAGAGCATTCATAGATACTTTAGAATCAATAACAATATCTCTGCCTTTAGGCAGATGAACCACTATGTCGGGAATAATCTTGTTGCCTTGCTCATCAATATATTCTTTCTGTGAATCGTAGCCAAAACCATCCTTAAATCCCAAATTTTCTAGTGTTGTTTTTAGAATTCTTTCACCCCAATCTCCTTGTGATTTTGAGCCACCACTCGTCATCAAATTTTTAGCAGCTAATACTGATTTATCGATGGAGTCACTTTTTATAGAAATGTTTCTATAGATCTCTTCCATTGTTAATTGTTTACCAACAATATCTCTTATGGAAGTTGAAACAGCATCAAATTCATTTCTAAGAGACTTTAAATCATCACTAGAATTATTTTTATTTTGATATGAATTAATTAGCCAAACGATTATTGCTATGATGCCTGCACCTATTATCAGACCTAATAAAAAAGAACTTATATCAAAATTAGACAATAATTTTATCGAGATATTTGTTTAGGTTAGACTTTAGTTTTTTTATAGAGGAAAGATCAAAGTTTTCACTATTGATTATATTTTCAAATTTATTTCTTAATTCTTTGACAGTCTCTTTAATCTGTTCGGAAATCTCTGGAAAATATAATTTAATTTTATCTGCTTCGTTTAGTAAATCTTCAATAGAATTTTTAAAATGTCTATCTGCAAAAGTTTCAAATTTTCTTTTTGTAATATTTAACTTCGAGTCTAATTGTGATTCCGCATCATAAAAAGTAAGACTTAAGTAGTCAAAAATCTGATCACTTAAATCTTTAATTTTAAATAAGCTTATTTGTCTCTCAATAACCATTCTAATTATTATAACTCATCTCTAACTACTTTTTTAAATTAATTTGATGATTTCCTAATATTTTTTTAGTTTCCATATATTTTTTATTAAACTTATTCACATTTGACTTAATTGTAATCATTTTTTTAACATTTATATTACTTTTTTTTAATGCACTTATCTTACTAGGATTATTTGTGATTAAATTTAGTGATTTAATCTTTAAGTATTTAAAAATTTGTAGAGCCGCAAAATAATTTCTCTCATCTCCGCTATAGCCTAAAATATTATCTGCTTTATAAGTGTCTATACCAAAACTTTGTAATTTATAGGATAGAATTTTATTATGAATTCCCAATCCTCTGCCTTCCTGATTAAGATAAAATAAATAACCACCTTCTTTTGATTTATCAATATACTCTATAGCCTTATCAAGTTGATGTCCGCAGTCGCACTTCATACTTCCCATTAGGTCCCCCGTTAGACATGATGAGTGAATTCTAATATTTGGTATAGAATTATTACTTTTTCTTTGAAACTGAATTACATAATGGGTGTGATTATTAATTTTATCTTGAAATAAAAAAAGTCTCGTATTTTTTCCCTTATTAATGGGTAATTCTATTTCATCACGATAAATCACATTAGTTTTATTTAACCTACTATAAATAGTAGTCATATTAAATATTTCTGCTTTATTGAATAATGAAAGATTATTTTTCTTACCTATAAAAAGAGGAAAAGGAATAAGGTTAAAACTTTTAAAAATTTTGAAAATTTTAATTTCATCTTTTGAGGCAACTCTCAAAGAATTTAAGTCAAAATAAATATTAATTTTAAAATTTATATCAAAAAGTAAATTTGTGTTTTTGGGAATTTTTTTAATGTTAATTTGATAGTACGACTCAGGCTTTATTTCTGAAATATTGTGAAAGTTCAGAAAATACCCTGGCATTAACATTTTAGGTTCTTCCTTGAGTGATATTTTTTTGAGGTTTTTTAATGATGGATTTAAATAAAATATTTTAGAGTCAAATTTAATAGGTCTATCAAATTCTAATTCATTTTGAAGAATATCTATTTCTGTTCTCATTTAGATTAATAATTTATGGAATATATTTTAAGTAGACAATAAGAAAGTATTCCTAGTGGCTAAAAGCCACTAGGAAAGAAAGTAATTTAAAAAGCTGTGTCACGACCTTTGTCTTTTGCTAGTTCTCTAGCATTAGCATTTACTGAAGGTCTAAATGGCATTTCAACGATTTCACCATCTACTGGTGTTCCTGGAGTATCACAATACTCCTCTGGAAGATGAAATTTAAATTTATTACCAATATCTTTTTTTTCATAGGGGACATAGCCCATAGCGATATTAGTACCTAATTCAGGTGAGTACCAAGGAGAAGTTAGATACCCGATAGGTGTAGACCCATCTTCAGATATTAACCAGAAGTCAGGCGCATATTCCTCAATAGGTTTCCCACCAAGTCTAAATCCAACTAGTTGGTTGCTGTATGGCTTTTCACCAGCTTCCATTTTATCTCTCATTGCTTCAAGTGCCTGCTTACCAATATAGTCAGCTTCCTTTTTTCTAGGTACTTGATAGCCTAAGTTACATTGTGATGGGTAAGTTTCTGAGTCAAGATCCTGTCCCCAAGATAATATTCCCGCTGCTATTCTTCTGTGATGTGCTGGAGCTATGACCATAAGATTATGTTTTTTTCCCTTTTCAAGAACATCGTTCCACATATCATCAGCATACTTGGTTGCGTCTTTCAAATATATTTCATATCCCTTTTCACCAGTAAAACCAGTTTGTGAAATAATACAATCTCTTCCACCAACTTTTGCTTCCATTAAACCGTAGTAAGGAATATCTCTTACTGCTTCACCGACAAGGTCAGCCATAAGATCAATTGATTTTGGACCTTGTATTTGAACAGGTGCGACATCGATTTCATCAATTTCAACATTAAATTTTTTATCATGGTTAACACCTTGAAGAAAAAACATAATATCTGAATCTGAAAGAGAAAACCAAAATTCATCTTCTGCAACTCTTAAAAGAATAGGGTCATTTAAAACACCACCCTTATCATTACATAAGATTACATATTTACCTTTCATTACGTCGATACGAGTAGCATCTCTTGTAATTACATAATTTGTAAATTTCATAGCATCAGGACCCTTGACACGAATTTGTCTTTCCACTGCTACGTTCCACATAGTTACATCATTAACTAATGCATTATATTCAACCATTGCTCCACCATCTTCAGGTTTTACGTAACCTCTAGGATGATACATGCGATTATAAACTGTACATCTCCAGCATCCTGCCTCTACTGATAAATGCCAATAGGGACTTTTCCTAACTCTTGTAGAAATTAACATTTGTTGTGGCGTTGAACCGGACTGTCTTAAATTATATGGTACCTGTCTGTCTGACTGGTCCACTGTGCTTGGCTGCGATAGTTTCATAGTGCTTCCTCCAGGGAAAACGTTTTATGAACGAAAATTAGTTTTTTTTTATCAATTTAGCAATCTCAAAATCGCTATTTAAAATATTTTTTTATGGAAAACTAATTTATCATTTTCTACAATAAAATCGCCATTTTGAATTGCCGTTAACCAATGGCAGGTCTTCTCAAAGCCACCAAAAGGATAACAATGAAAGGCATTTGGTCTTCCAAGTTTGCTCAATTTACCAGCAGTGACTAACTCTATTAAAAGTTTGTCATTAGTGGTTTTAACAAGCAAGTCACCAATCTTACTGGAATTTTTTTTTAAAAAATTTAAAGAATTTCCCACACCACTCATTAATCCAAAATTTAATAATGTCTTAAAAGTTGCAGGCCCCGGGAAGCCAACTCTCACTGGTAGGGTTACTCCTATTTGATCGAGAAAAATATCCCACTTAGTAAAAGGATCTGACTCAAAGAAAAATTGGGTTACGATTTCTAAATCTAATTTCTTTGAATTATGAATTTTTTCTTTGGCTAATAAAAATTTTTTAAGTATTTCATCATCTATATCTGGAGAGCCCTCAGGATGACCTGCAACCTTAACCTTATAGAAATTGTATTTTTCTAAAAGTCCACTTTCTAGAATTTCTATAGAGGAGTTTATGGAGCCTACTTGATTACCACCACCACCAATAACTAAAATATCGTTGGACTTTGTTAGTTTCCTAATATTAACAAGAAAATCTTCTACATGACTAATGTCTCTCATAGTTCTAGCCGGTAAATGGACAATAGGAGTAAAACCCTTATCATTTACAAATTCCACTGCACTAAAAATTTCTTTTTCATCTGATTCAGGAAGATATGTGATAAAAATTTTATTTTTTTTATTAATATGTATTTCAGTAATTTTTTTCTGAACTTTAGGATTTAACTCAACAGTAAAATCATCAACAAATTTAATTATACTTTCTCTCATTAAGAAAAAGAAACTATCATAAAAAAATAAGATTTCTTAGGATTTAAGTCTATTATTTTCAGGATCGAATAAAGGCTCTTTAGTCACTGTGATTGGGTATCTTTTCCCAAAGTAATCCAGTTCTAATTTTGTACCCTCTTCAGAATAGCTATTAGGCAAATATCCATAAATGATATGTTTATCAACAAAATAACCATAATTTGTACTCGTGACATATCCAACTGATTTCCCATGACTATCGTAAATTGGTTCTTTGCCTAGAGCCATACCTTCACGATCGTCCATTACCATACAGCAGAGTTTCTTTTGTAACGGAGACCCTTTAAGTTTTATTAAAGCTTCTTTACCGATAAAATTATTTTCTTTTTTAAGTTTTACAGTAAAGCCCAGCCCAGCCTCATAGGGATTAGTATTAGTATGAATATCAGAACCTAGGGAACGATAACCTTTCTCGAGTCTTAAAGATTCAAAAGCTCCAGCCCCAGAACAAATCATATTAAATTCTTGAGATTTATTTCTTAATTCATCCCATAAAGTTAAACCATATTCTGTTGGAGTATAGATTTCCCAGCCAAGTTCACCTATATAAGAAATTCTAACAGCAACGCAAGGAACATGGCTTATAGAAATATTCTTAATACTGAAAAATGGAAATTGTTCATTGGAAACATCATCGTCTTCACATAAACTTTCTAAGACTTTTCTTGAATTAGGTCCCCATAATCCAATACCTGCATAAGCAGAAGTCCAATCAATAATATTAACACTTCCATCATTTGGAGCATTCTCTCTAAGCCAAGATAGGTCGATCATTCCATTGCCCGCTCCAGCTAGAACCCAAAATTTATTTTCTTCAAGCCTACTTATAGTCAGGTCACTTTTGATACCACCATAAATATTTGAAATTACAGAATAAACAACCTTACCAACAGGAATATTAATATTATTTGTACAAACTTTTTGTAAAAGATCTAGAGCACCTTTTCCATTAACTTCAATTTTAACAAAACCAGTAATATCAAAAAGAGCTCCTGTCTGTCTTGTTACTAAGTGTTCTGCAGCTTGAATAGGAGACCAGTACTTTGAAGACCATCCAACTCTATTGGGAAAATTCTTTCCTTTAGTTAAGGGCAAATTTGATTCATACCATTGAGGTCTTTCCCATCCCATAGTTTCAAAAAATTGAGCTTTATTTTCACTTAATCTTGAGTAGAAAGGACTTCTTCTTAGAGGTCTGGGCTGTTCCATTTGTTGAAGAGGATGAATTATATCATAAACCTCTTTGTAGTTTTGCTTACCTCTTGCTCGTAAATACTTTCTAACATGATGATGTTTATGAAAACGATTAATATCACCTTCTCTAACATCTAGTTCTGGCTCACCGTTTATAATCCACTCTGCCATAGCTTTACCAACACCGCCAGCATGCGTTATCCAGACAGCACTTGCCGACCATAGACCCTTAATAGAAGTTTCTCCCATTAGAGGATTGCCATCAGTAGTAAAAGAAAAAATACCATTTATTTTTTTTGTTAATTTTTTTTCCGCAAATGAAGGAAATAGCCAATTAGTTTCCTTAAGTGCTCCTTCAAAATCGTCTGCTCTCCAGTCAACTAAGGAAGGCATATCGATCGCATCCTTTGGCTTTAAGATTTCTTCAGATTCTAAAATCCTTGGTTCGTGACGATAGTTTCCAATAACATAAGTATCGTTCCACTGTCTAAAATATAAACTATAATCTTGATGTCTAACTAGGGCATGTTCAACTAAAGCCTCTTTTATATCGGCTTTAAATTCTTTTAATTCTTCAAATGGTTCAAGCCATGCCATTTGATGTTCACAAGGAACAAGAGGTAAAGAAATGCCAGCCAATCTACCCATTTTAGGAGACCAGATACCTGTAGCAACAAGAACAATATCAGCCTCATACAGACCATTTTCTGTTTCAACACCTTGAATTTGATTATTAGAAATTTTAAATCCTGTTACGGCAGTATTACCTATAAAATTTCCAGCACCTTGATCAATCACATATTTTGCCATCGCCTGAACAGCACGCACGGGCGCTGCTAAGCCATCAGTAGGAACATAGTATCCTCCGTAGATTTTTTCAGGATCAATATAGGGACTCATTTTATGAACTTCTTCAGGAGTAATAATTTTTGCATTAGAGAGCCCATAACTGTGAGCTAAGCCTAATTTTCGATATAGATCTTCATGACGCTCTTTAGTTTTTGATACTTCAATTCCACCAACTGCGTGATAGCAAGGCTTTTCTTCAAACTCAAGCGAACGTAATAAATCAACTGTATATTGAGCAAACTTACACATCATTCTTGATGGATTTGTTTGAAAGACTCCGCCAGGAGCATGACTAGTAGAGCCACCAGTCTCAAATAAAGGACCTTGATCTAGGACGGTAATATCTTTCCATCCAAGTTTAGCTAAATGATAAGCAGTACTTGCACCAGTTATTCCACTTCCTACAATAATTATTCTTGATTTATTAGACATTGAGCACCTATTTTTAATTCAGATCTAAACTAATCAATTTCAAAATATGAAGTCAATTAGAATTTTAAAGCGTCTATAATTTGGCTCTTTAAATGGTCTCCAAAAGACCTATTGCAAGTAACCAATAGTTTATTTTGTATATTATAAATATTACATTCAACTCTTCCGATTAATGTTTGTGCGGAAGTCAGGAGAGGAAAGTTTTTCTCCCTAAAGTCAAAATGAGTAATTTTATTTAACATAAAAATTTTATTTTCTCCTGAAATTTCTATATAAATTTGACCTTCAGAATAATTAGTTGCTAGTATTTTTTCATTTTCATTTATTTTATCAATTGCAGTATCTAACTTTAGTCTTACTTGTTGAAAAAAAATTATACTCCATTGATCAAAAGAGTTTTTTGAACAAATAATATTATTATCCTGTTTGACCTGAAGATTATCTTTAGGAAGAGAAATTTTAAATTCAGATTTAATCTGTTTATCAAGGGTAGGGGTATAGAGTCCTCTTATCAAAATTTGATCAAGATTTAATTCTTTCACGTTGACAGAATTAGAGGATATTAAATTCATTAAGATACTAGCCTTTTATTCTCTTTATCTATAAAAATTGGATTTATAATTTCAACTTCAAAAGCATCATTGGAGCTAGAGGAAACAAAAACTTTTGATCCTATTAATTTTTTACCATCTTTAATAACTGCCATTGCAAAACTATGCCCTAAGTTTGGACTCATATAACTAGATGTTATATGACCTAGCATTTTAACAGGAGGTTTTACATTTGATGATAGAATAATATGTTGACCTTCTTCAATAATATTTTTTTGATCTACAGGTCTAATTCCTACCAACTGCTTCCTATCTGATCTAATTGTATCTGATCTGGTTAAAGATCTTTTGCCAATAAAATCTTTTTTATTTTTTCCAATCATCCACTCTAAATCCATATCTTGAGGAGTTACAGATCCATCAGTGTCTTGACCCACGATTATATAGCCTTTTTCTGCTCTTAATAGATGCATTGTTTCTGTTCCATATACAATCAAACCTTCATCTTTTCCAAAATAAAATAAGTCTTCCCATAGTTTAAGGGCGATAGAAGGTCTAACATAAATTTCATAACCAAGTTCTCCGGTAAAGCTGGCTCTCAAAATTCTTACAGTAGAGTCTAAATAATCAAAATTATTAAAAGTCATAAAAGGAAAACTTTCATTATCAAATTTTATATTTTTAAAAACTTTTTCCATTATTAAGCGTGTGTTAGGCCCACTTATATTAAAAGTACAGAACTGTTCAGTAACAGAGTTCATATAGACGTTGAGGTGAGGCCATTCTGTTTGAGCAAATTCTTCCATATGACTTAGAACATTTGCTGCGCCACCTGTTGTTGTAGTAGCTATGAAATGCTTGTCATTTATTTTAGATATAATTCCATCATCCATAATCATTCCATCTTCACCTAACATCAGAGCGTAGCGAGCACTCATAGGTTTCATTTTTGAAAAATTATTTGTATACATTAGATTCATAAACTCTAGTGCGTCTTTACCTTTAATCTCTATTTTACCTAAAGTACTTCCATCTAAGACTCCGGCATATTTTCTAACTTGCAAAGCTTCTCTTTGCACGGCTTGATATAAATTTTCCTCCGAATGATTTTTAAAATACCAGGGACGCTTCCATTGTCCAACGTCTTCGAATATGGCTCCATTCTTTTTATGCCATTCATGAATAGGGGTTTTCCTCTCTGGGTCATAAAAATTATAAGTGCTTCTTCCTGCTATTGATGCAAAACTGAGGGGAGCATAAGGAGGTCTATAAATTGTAGTTCCTACTTCTGAAACTTTTTTATCTAGTATTTCTGAAACAATCCCAAGGGCATTAATACTGCTGATTTTACCCTGATCAGTTCCCATACTATTAGTTGTGAATCTCTTTAAATGTTCAATTCTATCGAATCCTTCAAGGATTCCTTGTCTTAAATCTTTAGTTGTTACATCATTCTGCAAATCAATGAATGATTTTGACCATCGTGATTCTTTTTCATGCTTTGTTTCCCATAATTTCTCAATAGCATAATTATCAGATTCATTAAGCTTAAAATCTATTTTAACTATCGGCTCTTGATTAAGAAAGCCAAGCTTAGTGTCAATATCGTTTGCTAATTTACTATATTGAAATAGCCCCCCTGCAGAACCAATAATAATAGTATTTTGATAAGATCTATCGGGCTTAAACGTTAAGTAATTATCATCCCAAGATAACACACCTTTAGATTGAGTAAATAAATGCACATCTGGATTAAAACCACCTGATACACATAGCATTTTTGACTTTATTTTAGTGATCATTCCCTCAGAATCTCTCACACTTATTTCTTGAACTTGCTTTCCCCCATCACAGCCTTCTATATGAGCATTTGTAAAAAGAGGAATATTTTCTTTATGAATAATTTCTAATAAATCTGGTTCAATTTTATCTCCTGATCTTGAATCTACATAGGCTTTAGGTTTGCAATTTAAGTCAACTAATTTTTTTATAAGACTATGTGAAGATGAATTATTACTAAAAATTACAGGATTTTTCTCAGGAATAACTCCATATCGTTGAATATATTTTTCAAATGAACCTGTAAGCATAACTCCTGGTAAATCATTATTTCGGAATGAAACTAAACGCTCAATATGCCCATTAGCTAAAATTATATGTTCAGCTCTTATTTTATGAAGTATTTGATCAACATTACCCTCTAAAGGTGCCGTCCCAGTAGTCAGATCTTCAATAGCAATTAGATGATTAATATAATTATATGTCGTGGCTAAAGTATTTTTTAGAACTTTAATATTTTTTGAACCTTCTATTTCTTTCTCAACTTCGCTAATCCAAGAGTCGTTATTTTTATTTTCAATTGTTGAGATTTTATTAGAGTTTTTTAAAATTCCGCCTAAATAACTATCTTGTTCAATAAGTAAAATTTTTAGCTTGGTCTTCGCTAAGCTTCTCAACGCTAGCAAACCCGATAAACCACCTCCAACTATTACAATATCGACATGATGATGGAGTTGTGTACTTGTTGTTTTAAATGGCTTAGGCGGCTTTCCTAGTCCGGCAGCTTTTCTTATTAAAGGTTCATAAACTTTTTTCCAAAACCCTCTAGGCCGCATGAAAGTTTTATTATAAAAGCCAGCACTAATTAAAGGAGAAAAAAGACTAGTAATTGAACCTAGATCATTTTCTAGAGAGGGCCAGCGATTTTGACTTTCAATTTCCAACCCCTCATATATTTGTTTTACTGTTGCTCGTATATTAGGTTCGTTATGTTCAGAAAGTATTTGTACTAATGCGTTGGGCTCTTCTATACCACAAGTATATATACCTCTTGGTCTATGGTACTTAAAGCTTCTTCCTACAATTTTTACATTGTTTCTTATAAGAGCTGAAGCAATTGTATCTCCTTTAAATCCTGTATATTTTACCCCATCAAAAGTAAAGTTCACAGATTGGTGAAAAGCTATACGAGTAGAATTTCTATTATCCTGAGCGCTCATGATTTTTTTACTGTAAAGTTTCCAGATCCAACATCAGGCTCACCTGAAGGCGTTGTTAAATTATTATTCTCGAGATCGGTAAGAGAAGGCCTTTCATCTTTAATTTCATAAGTTTTAAATATCTTATCAGTGGAAGTATCTCTTACAGCATTGAACCATTTTTTACATCCATGGCTGTGCACCCACCTTTCAAAATAAATACCCTTAGGGTTGGATCTGAAAAATACATACTCGGACCATTTCTTATCAGAAGCTTCTTCAGGATTAGACGGTCTTATAACGTGAGCCTCACCTCCATTAGTGAATTCACATTGTTCTCGAGGACCACAGTAAGGACAATTAATAATGAACATGATTAGTGTGCTACCGCAGCAGCTCCGTGCTCATCTACAAGCTTACCTGAAACAAACCTATCAAGACTAAATGCAGAATTGATAGTATGAGGCTCATCTTTGGCAACCGTATGAGCAAAAACATTAGCACTTCCAGGAGTAGCTTTAAAACCACCGGTACCCCAACCGCAATTAAAGTATAATCCCTGAACATCACATTTACTTATAATAGGACTAGCATCTGGTGAAATATCAACTATCCCTCCCCATTGACGCAACATCTTCATTTTACCAAATACTGGATATAACTCAACCATAGCTCTAATTGTATCTTCAACTACATCAAAACCACCTCGCTGCGTAAAGGAGTTATATCCGTCAGTTCCAGCACCAATTACTAGTTCCCCTTTATCGGATTGACTAACATAAGCGTGCACCGCATTTGACATAACAACAGTATCAATAACAGGTTTAATAGGTTCAGACACTAATGCTTGCAAAGGTTTGCTTTGAAGTGGAAGTCTAATTCCTGCACTTTCTGCCAGTACACTTGTGTGTCCAGATGCGACAACTCCAATTTTTTTAGATTTAATAATTCCTTTGGAAGTTTCCACTCCAACAACTTTTCCATTTTCTGTTAAGATTTTATAAGCCTCACAATTTTGAATGATATCGACACCCATTTCATCCGCACGCATTGCATAACCCCAAGCAACAGTATCATGACGAGCTGTGCCTGCTCTAGGTTGGAAAGAAGCACCTAGAACAGGATAACGTAAATTGTCTGTATTCATAATTGGGACAAGTTTTTTAATTTCTTCTTTTGAAATCCATTTTGAATCAATGCCATTTAAAGTATTTGCACTAACTCTTCTTTTAATTTCTTTAATATCATGTTCGGTGTGAGCAAGATTCATCACGCCTCTTTGACTAAACATCACATTGTAATTTAAATCATGAGTTAATCCTTCCCAAAGTTTTAGAGAGTGCTCATACAAATTCGCACTTTCATCCCATAAATAATTTGAACGAATAATTGTTGTGTTGCGGCCAGTGTTTCCACCTCCCAGCCATCCTTTTTCAATGACAGCTATATTTTTTAATCCATGCTCTTTAGCCAAGTAGTAAGCTGTTCCTAATCCATGGCCACCACCACCAATGATAACAACATCATATTCTTTTTTCGGTTCAGGACTGCGCCACATTTTTTTCCAATTCTCATGATTAGAAAATGCATTGCGCGCAATATTAAATATAGAGTATTTTTTTTTCACAGTCGAAAACTAACAAAAATTTTAATAATTAACTAATGATTTCCAATTTTTTATTATTATCAATATGTTTAAATATATTTGGATATTGTCTATTTAATTCACAATCAACGTTTGGTGCCTTTAGGTTATTCTTAATATCTGATTGAGAAACAGTCCTAATTTCATAACTAAATCGAGATATATTGGAATTTTCTTTTGAGGAGCTATGAAGATGACTTCCAGAGAAACAGAGAACCTCGCCTGGTTTTAGGTCTATCTTAATTACTTTTGTATTAACTTGTAAATCTTCCAATAATTGTGGTGCTGACGGGTAGTCAAATTCACCTAATTTTCTTTTTTTTAAGTAAATATCTAAATCCCATGAAGAAGTTGTATTTTTGATAGGCTTATTAAAATATTCAGGATAAAAAATTAATGTATTAGATTTATCTAAAGAATTAATAGGAGCCCACCAATTAATTTGCTGAAATATATTCGTGCCCCAAGTATCTCGATGAATTCCAATTCTAGAAGCTTCATACGTTGCTTTTTTTAACTCAGCAGGTGCAACTCTTACCACAAACTTATCTTGATAGCATTCGCTAGTATCAAAATTTATTTCCTTTAAAAATTCCCTAAAAATATTCAGAAATTGGTCTTGATTCTTAAGAAAGCCTATTAAGTTTTTAGCAATTAATTCTGAATCTTTTTTTAAATGAAGGAAGTCCAAATTATTTGTGTAACGAGAATTTATTTCTTTTTTTATTAAGCTTACAAGTTGGAGGGCTTTGGCAGAACGAGAGAATTTAAAAATAGTTCCGTTAAAAAGAGATAATTTAAAATTTTTTATTTTATCAATAGAATTTATGTCTTGAATCATTAATCAAGATCGCCAATATATACTCCTAAGGCCAATGCTGTTTCTACTAATGAGTCTTCTTTATCAACTACTTTATAGGTGCTAATACCTTCTTCAATAGGTACATCTATTACTTTGCGATCACGCCAAGCAACCATACGATTGAATTTTTTTTTAGCTAGTAGATCAACAGCATATACGCCAAATGCACTTGCTAAAATTCTATCTCTAGGAGTAGGCGGCGCCCCTCTCTGCACATGACCTAAAGAAGTCACCCTACATTCAATATCTGTTTTTTTCATAATAGATTCTGATAAGTAATTACCAATACCGCCTAATCTTTTTTGGCCATCTGCAAATTCAACCATAAATTTTTTTCCTTCCTCAGTCTTAACAGCTTCAGCAACAATTATTAATGAATGAAGAATTCCTCTATTTTTCATCTGAGTTAATTTTTTAACAATATTGTCTACCGAGTATTTAAGTTCAGGGATAAGAATAACATCTGCTCCTCCTGCAATACCGGCATTCAAAGCAATATGACCTGCATCCCTTCCCATGACTTCTAAAATCATAGAACGTTGATGGCTAGCAGCCGTATGAATTAAATTATCAAGAGCTTGTGTAGCTACTTGGACAGCTGTATTGAAACCTATAGAACTTTCTGTTGCCCCAACATCATTATCAATAGTTTTAGGAATGGCTACTATATTTAAATTTCCTGCTTTAGCTATTTTGTCAAGTATTGCCATACTCCCATCTCCACCAATAACAATTAGTCCATCAAGTCCAAGTAAATGATATCCTTCACATATATCTGCTGTTCTATCTTTAATTGTTCCATCTGGCATTGGAAATTCAAAGGGATTACCCTTATTTGTAGTACCTAAAAAAGTGCCCCCCTGTCTTAAAAGTGAACCACTAAATGTTTGATAGTCTAGAGGAATACTTGCAACAGGACGTTGCATTAAACCAACAGTTCCGTCTCTAATTCCAAATACTTCCATTCCGTAAGTATCTTTAGCTCTATAAAAAATAGACCGTACAGCAGCATTTAATCCACCACAATCACCACCGCTAGTTAAGATACCTATTTTTTTCATAAATTTTTTATAATTTAATTAAGATAATTCTAATATATATAATATGTAAGTGATGACAACAAAATTTAAAATCGGTATTGATTACGGTGGAACAAAAATAGAAGGGATTTTATTAGACCATCTTGGTAAGGAGATAGATCGCAAGAGAAGCTCTTATGACAAAAACTATCAGTCTGGTATAGACACAATTAAAAAACTAGTTACTTATTTCGAAAAAAAAATTAATGATCATTGTACTGTGGGTGTAGGTATTCCTGGCTCATCTTCACATAAAACTGGATTAGTTAAAAATGCAAATTCAATCTGGTTAAATCAAAAACCTTTCAAAAAAGATTTAGAAAAAAAACTTAATCGCGAAGTGAAATTAATGAATGATGCAAATTGCTTTACTCTCTCAGAGTCAATTGATGGAGCTGGAGCCAACTATAAAGGAGTTTTTGGAATTATAATTGGAACAGGATTAGGTTCAGGCCTATCTTTTAATAAACAGATCATTGAAGGAGTTAATCAAGTTGCTGGTGATTGGGGTCATCAGCCATTACCTTATCCAACAAGAGAAGAAACCGAAGCAAATATTAAGTGCCCTGTAGTCAATTGTGAGAGACCATTATGTGCTGAACAGTTTATTTCTGGGAGTGGCTTCGAAAATCTATTTAATCAAAAATATAAAACTAATTTGAGATCAGTTGAAATAGCGCAACTTGAATTAGAAGGTGATGAAAGAGCTAAAACTGAGTTTGCTTTATATGAAGACCGTTTAGCTAGAATAATTGCTGTTATGATTGGTATTTTTGATCCAGAAGCAATTATCCTAGGAGGAGGAATGTCTAACATTGATCGTCTTTACAAAAATATTCCAAAATTAATTTCTAAATATGCTTTTTCAGATAAAGTTAGAAATAAAGTATTAAAAAATAAACATGGAGATTCTAGTGGCGTAAGGGGCGCTGCATGGCTTTGGAATTAATTCAATTAAATGTCTTCTTTACTTTAATTTCTTTGGTAAGGTTCTAATCATTAATTATGAAAAAAATTAACTGGGGAATTATTAGCTCTGCAAAAATTGCAAGAGAGCACTTAATACCAGCTATACAGCAATCAAAAAATAGCACCGTTTATGGACTTGCTAGTAGAGATAAAAGAACAGCTTCAAAATTTTCTAAAGCTCATAGAATTCCAAATAGTTACGATAATTATAAAAAAATGTATGAAGATGAAAATATTCAAATCGTCTATAACCCTTTACCAAATCACTTACATTTGTCCTCAACTATCGAGGCATGTAAAAATAAAAAACATGTTTTACTGGAGAAGCCAATTACTTTAAAAGCTAAAGATGTAGATAAAATAATTAAAGTCGCTAAAGAAAATAAAGTCATTGTTAAAGAGGCTTTTATGGTCCGTTATCACCCACAGTGGTTATGGGTAAAAAAATATATTAAGAGTGGAAATATTGGAGAATTAAAATCAATTCTCACATCCTTCTCATTCTTTAATAACGATCCAAAAAACATAAGAAATATAAAAGAATATGGTGGTGGCAGCGTTTATGATATCGGATGTTACCCAGTTCTGATTTCAAGATTTTTATTAGATAAAGAACCAAAAAGAGTTGTTTCTACTTCTTTAATCCATAAAAAATTTAAAGTAGATACTGTAACATCAGCCATTTTAGATTTTGATGGAATTTTTAGTACATTTACTTGTTCAACTCAAGCTACCCCTAATCAACAAGTAATTATTGCAGGATCAAAAAAAACAATTGTGATTGAAAGTCCTTTTAATCCTGATGGAAAAGCAACAAAAATTATAATTTATAAAGGTTCCTCACACTTCCGTAAAGATAACGAAGAAAAAATATTTCCTAAAGCTAATCACTACACAAATTTAGTTGAGGCTTTTTCAGACCATTTAATAAAAAAAACAAAAGTAGATTATGGTCTTAACGATGCAAAAAAAAATATGAAAGTTCTAGATGCTATTTTTAAATCTGCAAAAAATAAAAAGTGGGTCCAGGTTTAAAATGTATGAGATATTTATTAATTACAGAGTTGAAAAAAATTTCTAAAAATAAAAATGCCTTTCAATTTTATGACTTACTGAACTATAAAATAGAAAAAGAATTTCTTGTTTTAGTTTAGATGTTAACTAAAAATTAGAATGAGCTTGATTGAGCCCAAAGATTAATTCCGCCATCATGAGCTTTTTTATTCAATGAAATTAATTCATCTTTGGAAAAATTTAAATTTTTTAAAGCATTAATATTTTCACGAAGCTGATGTGTATTTCTCACTCCAATTAAAGCGGAGGTTACGGCTTTATTATTAAGCACCCAAGATATTGCCATTTGAGATAAAGATTGATCTCTCTTCTTTGCCATTTTATTAAGTTCCTCAATTATCTTTAGATTTCTTTTAGTAATTAACTCCTTATTTAGAGATGTAATTTCTTGATTGGCTCTGGAAACTTTAGGAATACCTTTTAAATATTTTTCAGAGAGCATGCCTTGGGCTAGTGGAGAAAATGCAATACAGCCAATCCCTTTTTTAATGAGAGTGGAAGTTAAGTCTTTTTCAATCCATCTATTAATTAACGAGTAAGAGGGTTGATGAATGAGTATTTTAATTCCTCTATTTTTTAGGATTTCATAAATTTCTTTTGTTTTTTTTGCTGAATAAGAGGAAATTCCTATATAAAGGGCTTTACCTGATTTATAGATACTTTCTAAAGCATCAGCTGTCTCTTCAAGGGGTGTGTCGGGGTCAAACCGATGAGAATAAAAAATATCTACATATTCTAAATTCATTCTTTTTAAACTTTGATCACAACTTGCAATTATATGTTTTTTAGATCCCCATTCACCATAAGGCCCATCCCACATATCATAACCAGCTTTAGAAGAAATAATAATTTCATCGCGATACTTGGATAAATCACTTTGCATTATTTTACCAAAATTACTCTCGGCACTGCCATAGGGAGGACCGTAGTTATTTGCTAAATCAAAATGAGTGATGCCTGAATCAAAAGCTTCGAAAAGAACTTTCTTAGACTCTGCACTCATAGTGCTTCCTCCAAAATTATGCCATAAACCAAGGCTAAGTAATGGGAGTTTAAGTCCAGTATTACCACAATTTCTATATTGCATTGTTTCGTATCTTTCTGATGAAGCTTTAAAAGTCATTTAATATTCCTCTATTTCCTTTTGTGTTGGCATCGACTTAGCTGCACCAAGCCTTGTAGTTGAAATTCCTGCAACTTTAGTGGCAAACTGTAAGGAACTATTATAATTAAAATTATTAGCTAAGGCAACACTGAGAGCGCCATTAAATGCATCGCCAGCACCGGTAGTATCTATTACCTCAGATTTTAATTTCAAAGGCTCTAAAAAAAAACTTTCATCTTTGTTTGCAAAATAAGAACCTTTGCTTCCAAGAGTGATTATAATATTTTTAATCCCTTTGGATAAAAATTCTTTTCCCGCATCTTTGATGTCATTATTATCGCTTAAGATCTTATTTAAATAAAAACCAGCTTCAGTCTCATTGGGAGTAAAAAAATCAATACTATTAAAAACTTTTTCTGGAATTTTGGCTGCAGGCGCCGGATTTAGTATAGTTAGGCAGCCAAAATCTTTTGCTTTTTTTAAACCATATAAAGTAGTCTCAAGAGGAACCTCAAGTTGAGTTAAATATACTTTAGATTTTTTGATAATCTCAAATTGTTTATCAATATCTTCTGGTGTTAAATGGGCTGCAGCTCCAGGAACAACATTAATTGAATTATCACCTGTTGATTCATCTATAAAAATTCCAGCCACACCAGTAGACAAAGTTTTATCAACAATAACTGAATCAAGATTAACTCCTGAGTCTTTATATAAAGATAATGCCATGTCTCCGTAGGTATCTTTCCCAATTTTGGTAATAAAATTTACGTTACCACCAGATCTAGCTGCAGCAACTGCTTGGTTGGAGCCTTTTCCACCAGGTCCTATAACACAATTATTTCCTAATATTGTTTGTCCTCTGACTGGAATATCTTTACCAAAAAAACATATATCCGCAACGAATATTCCTAATATAGAAATTTGACTCATTTAGATTCTAATATCCAAACACTCCCATCAGGTTTAATTACACCTTTGGTAAAAATGAAACATCCAAATGGTCTTGTTTCATTTGTTGTAATGATAGCAAAAGCCTTACTTGCAATTTCATAAAATTTTTTTCGTTCGATTGATGAAATTTTCCAATCAGAGCCCGATACTTCTTTTACAACATTTATAAGTTCTTGATGAACATCATTTAATTCGGTGGGCTTACCATCAATCTCCATCCTTTGAACGGGTGAGGGAATGAAGCTATCTAAGGGAAAAATACTTAAAATTGCTTTAGCTGCTCTTGGAACATCAACGCCATCAAGTCTATGAATATTATCATTAGTTGAATAAGCAGGAAAATTTGAATCACATAAAATTAAGCGATCACCATGACCCATAGCTCTTAAAGTATATAAAATTTCAGGGCTTAAAATAGGATCTATTTGAATTAGCAACTTAATTTACCGATATAGGTTTTGATCTTAAAAGGTGAACAGTTTCTCTCTCAGCTCTTTTACAAAGCCTAGGAGGTAAATTTTTATTAATAAGCATCATATCTTCATACACTATATCACCCATCTCAGTAAAAGTAGTATTAAGTGCGCCCGCTCGATGTGCAGAAAATAGAACGTTTTTTAGCTTTCTAATAGGGTCTTTTTTGTTAACGGGCTCAACAGGAAAGACATCGAGAGCGGCAAATATATCTCCTTTTTTAATTCGAACAGAAAAGTCTTTAAAATTCATAACAGCTGCACGGCTCATTAATATGAGACAGGAATTTTTCTTTAACTTATTTAATAAATTTTTATCAATGAGGGATTGATTATTTTTTGTAATTGCAGCTAAAATATAAATTACTTCACATGTATCAAACATTTTAACTAAACTTATAGGGTCCATTCCTTGATCCAATATAATTTTATTTGGAACCCACGGGTCATAAACATAAATTTTATTAGAAAAGGGAGTTAGTAGAGGTATTAAGGATTTTGCCAAATCTCCAAGCCCAATAATACCAATTTTTTTATTAGTTAGCAGAAAACTATCACTATTACTTTCAAGACCATATGTTTCTTTAGATTCTATAAAGCTCTGATGAGACCCATGGATATTTCTAATTAAAGATAAGGTAAGACCTAAAGCTAATTCAGCTACAGGCTTTGAAAAAACAGGGGATGTCGCTAATACATGAATCCCTTTTTGAAAACAAAAATCATAATCCATATTATCCATAAAATTACTCTCAACATTAAATATAGCTTTTAGTTTTTTTGCTTTGCTAAGTAAGTTCTTATTCAAGTCGGGTTGACCCATAATAAATGTCGCTTTAGATATATATCTTTCATAGAATGCTTCTTTGTTTTGAGTTGGCGCATTAATGATGCGGAAAGAATCTTTGAGAGTTTTAATTTTTTTTTTTTGTAAATATGAGACTAAGAGATCTAGGGTAGGGATCTGAAATTATAATAGGCTTCATTTTAAGATAAATATAATATAATCAGAATATAATCATCATCTTTTTAATGCTGATTCAACTGAATTAAATAAACTGTGGATAAATAATAATAGATATTATTTTTATATGAAATTTAGACATAATATTTAGTCAATTTTCATTGACATTTATTCTCATAGGGACTTAAATCTTCCAAGGCGTTGAAGATACAACGTTAATTAAACTTAGGAGGAATAATGAAAAAACTATTCTTATTACTAACAACTATCGTTTTTATGACAGGCACAGCACTAGCTGAGCGTTACGTCATGGTTACGCACGGAGAAGGAAAAGATCCTTTCTGGCCTGTAGTACAAAAAGGTGGCGAAGACGCTGCTCGTGCAATAGGTGCAGATTTCGAATACATTTATAACCCATCTGCTGACATGGCTGATATGGCTAGCTCAATTCAAGCTGCTGCCGCAACACAACCTGACGGTATTGTTGTATCACTTCCAGATCCAGATGCTTTAGGCCCTGCTATTAAAGCTGCTGTTGCAGCCGGTGTTCCTGTAATTACAATGAACTCAGGTATGGAGAGTTCTGCTGGAGTAGGTGCATTAATGCACGTTGGTCAACCTGCATTACTTGCTGGTCAATCTGCTGGTAAGAGAGCTAAAGCTGAAGGAGCCACTAAAGGTCTTTGTATGATTCAAGAAGCTTACAACACTGCTCTTGTTGATAGATGTGAAGGTTATGGAGAATCAGTGCCTATTGAATTTACTGATACTGGTAATGATGATGCTACTATCGAAACACGTGCAGCTGCTGCTCTTCAAGCAAACCCAGATGTTGATGCTGTTTTATCTGTCGGACCACACGTATGTGTAGCCGTGCAGAAAGCTATTGATGATGTTGGTATTTCAGTTCACCACTCTTGTTTTGATTTAAGTCCTCCAGTTATGGATCTTATCAATGCAGGTAAGGTAGCTTTCACTATCGATCAACAACAACGTTTACAAGGT
>MDTF01004433.1_pt1 | contig 55293 bp, 47 predicted proteins | sample 811191 | NCBI WGS metagenome assembly MDTF01 (sample SAMN05326649, study PRJNA326480) | marine metagenome | isolation source: seawater | place: Southern Ocean | collected 2011 | reverse complement strand
TACCTTTGGTTTGTTTAATAAAGATTCGACACCTTTATCAAACCGGGTAACTCTCATCATTTCAAGTCGATGTGTCAGATCTGGTCGGAACTAATTCACAATTTCTATCAAAGTCCAAAATTCTCTCAACTGCTTCATTTGGGTCTTTAGCTGAATATTCCCCCGGTTCCAGTTCGTCTTGGACCCTCCCTTTTATATCAGGTTGTTGGAAGAGCGAAAAAAGCTTCCATGTTAATTGTTTGTAGGTGAATATGCCTGCCTTGCCATTTGATACAAAGTGTTCCCAGATAAGTTTGCAGCAAATCTCTAGTTCATTATATTTCGGCATGCCGGTCCAGAGCATCAGGCCAATTTCCTGCTCGCTTAAAGCTAATAAACTTTGTGACAAAGCGATCTGATCTCTTGGATGTACATTTGAATTTTGCTTTATTAGTTCGACAGGGATATCACTTTGCTGAAAATATTCGTTCAGGCGAGACTTGGAACTCTCTTTTAGATCAGTTTCGTCAAGTTGGATTAATAAACTATCAGGAACTTCATCTCCTTGAGAATAAAATGGAAAATCAACATACGGGAGCTCTTCTTGTGGCGGCGCATTAAATATGTAAACATGACCGATAAAATGTTTGAACATTCTCCCGCCTCGGCCTTTTATGTTATTAAAAGTGAAGTAATCGTATTTCTTTGTGCCGATTTTGTGGTCAAAGATAACTATATTCTTCGCAGAAGTATTAACTCCTTCTATTAGAGTTGAAGTGCATACTAATATCTTTACTTTATTCTCATTAAAAAGCTTTATTGAAAGCTGTGATAAGGCTCTGGGCAAGCGTCCGTGATGTAGGGCAATTCCTTCCTTCAATGTTTTAGGGAAGATCCAGTTCTCATGGAAGTGATTGCCAATCCAATCACTTGCATCTTCTAAACCCGAGTCTGTGAGATTAAGGTCAAGTGCTAATAGTTGTTCGGCAACATCGTTTACTCTTTTAGGAGATCTGCAATATACAAGAGTTTGACCTTCCAAGCGCGACACTAGATTCAATAAAGCTTCGTATTCATTGTCTTCGGCTTGAATAAACTCAACCTCACTCACAACGGTTGAAAACTGAGTATTATAAAATACGCACTTCAGGTCACGGTCCAAATTGTCAGGTATATGCTGAATGTTTGGGCCTAAGAGATAGAACTGACCTCCCATTTTGTGAAGCTTGTAAAATGCTTGGTTTAACGCAACAGTTCTTTCTTCGTCTCTGTCCAAAGCTCCTATTTTGTAAAATTCATCGATTACAAAAAAATCAATATTTGGTAAGTCGTCAAAAGCTATAAGTCGCTCTGCGGTAAAGATAAATATGTTTCTGTTTGACGGTTCTTGGCTAACCTGCGTGATAAGCTTATATAAGCCAGAAAATCTTGAGAGCCTCCTCCTTGTTTCGTCAATTAGTGCGATTGTTGGAACAATGATCGCAATGTTTTTATATCTATTGAGTTCAATAATAGAGTCAACAAGTTTGCTTTTGCCAAAGCTTGTAGGTGCACTAAGTATTACGCTCTGGCCAGCGATTAGCTTATGGTAGACCTCTGCTTGAGCTCTATGAAAGACAATTTCACCATCATCGTTAAGTGGTTTAAAAAATTCGTAAGCGACGCTATCTTTCAACCCTAATCTGGACTCATCGACATAAGGCATTAAACCTACTTCTCTCGCAAGGCTGTCCAAAATATCGACGTACTCGTTAAAATAATGTCTTTTATCAAGCAGCCTTAACACAAGCTCCCTTGATGATGGGTGATTACTATCGCTATTTACCGCATCCGAAACTTTTTTTAAGAGATTAAATTTTTCAGTAGATTCATCGTTCAAGTTCTTAATGGATGCAATTGTTTCAGATACGTTCATATTGCTTGCCATATTTTCAGTTTTTGATCTAGCTTCTTAATTAAGTCAGCTTTATCTTTTATCGGTACAAGGAAAAGGTGAATCGCTATATTTTTAGGAAGGTCCTTGTTAGTAAACTTCTTATAGCTTGCTATTAATTCCTCTTGAAAAGCCTTTTTATAATCTTCTGAACACTGGGTATGGCTCAGTACGGTTTGGCTTTCATATGTTAGTAATACAGGTATTACTGCTTTACTGAACACTTCATCTAAACTCGTATTGTGGTGTAAGATCTTCTTGAGTTTTTCCGCGTAGGGCCAATTATCGTCGATTTTTCCCTTTATTAACAAAAACTCGTCTCGCAAATAGTCCTTTTCTAAGTGTGCATGCAACTCTTCAACCACGTCTCTAATTGCACTATCAAGATTTTTATAGAACTTTACTTCCCCTAGCCATAACTCTAGTTCATCTGCATTAGGCACGACATGCACTGCGTCGAAACCTTTCACAGTTTCGTTTAGTGCTGACTTATAGTAGATTTTTGAGATTGCGGGAATCGAGCTAAAAGCTTGACGAACAGCAGCATGTAACAGAACTTCCCCAAACTCCCCTCTTCTCTCAAACTTTCCAGAGATATATAGCTTCCTAACGGCTTCTCTCATCATTGAAACCATATTACTTGCATCTAAATTACTGATTTCCTCAAAAGTAAGACAAAATTCGGGAAGCCATTCCATGAGGTGATCGACTAATGCGTCCTCTCGCCACAAACCTAGTTCATAACCTACGCATAAACCGATAAGAGTTGGGTCCCAGTCGAGGTTACTGACCCTAACTTCAAAAAAAGGTGCTGGGGCTTGCATCGAATTAATTTACTCCCTTAAATCAATCTAAAGCTGCTTAGACTAATATGACTTTGATATGGCCTCTATACTCTAGATTATCAAACCTATACTAAGGTCTATAGTTTGGAATTTATAATTCCATTACACAACCACAAGTTAATCAAAAAGTATGGTTGAATAAGACATTGAAAATAAATTCAATATTCTATGCTAGTTTATCGACAAGATTATAAATTTTGCTAAGAGCTTTCAAAAGCGCAAAAAATGCTCTTAAATACACCCTCGTTCTTTGTACTCTTTTGCCCATTCTTTAAACCGTATCTCATCGCGTTCCATGTTTTTGGCATCGACAGCTTTCCTTTTCTTAGACTTAGGCTGAGGCTTCTCTTGATCAAAAGTAACACCTGATAAAGCATCTGCAAACATTTCAGGCTATACATGGCTATAATGCTGCTCAATCATTGCTGCACTCGTTCCACTTTGGCGAGCGATCACGTCCATGCAGGTTTCAGCAAGCAACTGCCAAGCGATATACGTATGCGTCGAAGAGTTGAGTGTTCAAAGTCCCCGGAATCTAGTAGTAGCGAGCCTTTCAGTGGTATGGAAGGATCTGGTAGATAGAGAATCTGGTTTGGAGCTTCTCCAGTCTGCCATCTTGCTACAATCGTGAAAGAAATGCCATGAATCTATTGATGAATTAACTGCTGAACAAGAGCTATGTAAGAATACAAAAATACGAGATGGTACATTGGACGGACTTGAACCGCCACACTATCGCTAGCAATGGATTTTGAATCCGATGTATTTACTACCAATAAAACAGTAAGAACAAAAAAGCCCTTGCATTTCTGCAAGGGCTTAAATGATGGTGCCTCGACCCGGGATCGAACCAGGGACACGCGGATTTTCAATCCGCTGCTCTACCAACTGAGCTATCGAGGCACATAAACTGTGCTATGTAAGCTTTATAAAAAACTTTGCAAAACTTTGCAAGCTTTATCGAAGTGCTTACTAACTTTAAAACTATTGCTCTAAAAGCTTTTCTGGTAAATCTGATTGGAAGTGCTTGCACTTTTCAATCCGCTGCTCTACCAACTGAGCTATCGAGGCTAAAACTGGTTAGCGATTAATGTTGCTGTCTCGCTGTGGGTGCGTATTTAACGAGTTTCGCGCTTTTAAGTCAACCACTTTTTTGAATATTTTAATCAACTGCGCGTTCTTTGTGCAATCTGTGCAAAATCACGGCTTTTTGGGCGGAACATAGCCTTCAATCGTCGGTTCTTTCCCTTCAAACAGAAAGGCTTCCATCTGTTCTTCCAGGAACTTGCGATCGGTGGGCTCCATCATGTTGAGCTTTTTTTCGTTAATCAGCATGGTCTGCTTTTTCTGCCATTCGGCCCACGCTTCTTTGCTGATACTGTCGAAAATACGCTTACCCAGTTCACCCGGGTAAAGCTGAAAATCCAGTCCGTCTGCTTCTTTATCGTAGTGTGCACAATGTACCGTTCTGGGCATTGTTATTCTCCGCATTAATTTGTTGTGATTATAACTGTTTGATTAAATCAGTTAGAAGTCTTTTTACCGGCGTAGGCACGCCCAGTTGCAAGGGCTTATGCAACGACACCCAACTGTGACCAGCCTCGGCAATCACCGCGCTCAACGACTCGCAATGTAACAGCTTAGGCTGAATATCTAAATGATAGTGGCTAAAGGTGTGTCTGAATGGCGTAAGCAGTTGTGCATCGAAATCGCTACCGATGAACTGCGCAACATCTTTTGGCACAGAATCCGCGTCCTCGCTTTCGATAAAACTCCAGAGTCCGCCCCAGATGCCGGTTGCCGGGCGCTGCCTGAGTAGCACACTGCCCTGGTAAAACGGGATCCACATCACGGTGCTTTTTACCGGCAGGATCTTTTTCGGCTTTTTGCCCGGGTAGTCAGTCTGATTCCCCTGCGCATAGGCAATACAGTCGCTTTGTAACGGGCAGCGATCGCAGGCTGGTTTGCTCCGGGTACAGATCATTGCGCCTAAATCCATCATCGCCTGAGTGTAATGATTGGTGCGCTTGTCCGGCGTATTTTGCGTAGCATACTGCCACAGTTGTTCTTCTACCTGACGCTTGCCGGGCCAGCCTTCTACGGCATAATAACGGGCCAGTACACGCTTAACGTTACCGTCGAGAATCGGATGTGACTGACCGCAGGCGATGGATAAAATAGCCCCCGCCGTGGAACGACCAATCCCCGGTAGCGCTACTACCTCATCCAGAGTAGGCGGAAACTCGCCATTGTATTGTGTAGCTATCTGCTGCGCCGCTTTATGTAAGTTACGCGCTCTGGCGTAATAACCCAGGCCCGTCCAAAGGTGAAGCACATCGTCCTGGGGCGCCTCGGCCAACGCCCTCACAGTGGGAAAGCGTGCCATAAAGCGCTCAAAATACGGGATCACTGTAGTCACCTGCGTTTGTTGCAGCATGATCTCAGACACCCATACCCGGTAAGCAGAAATGGCCTGTTGCCAGGGCAGGTGCTTACGGCCATGTTCGTCAAACCAGTTTAATACCCGTGTAGAAAATGAATTCACGACTTTTTACTCCCAATTACTGCGGCGCAGTGTAACAGTGATTGCACCAATCCCGTAGCGCCTGATAGGCTCTGACTAATTTTTTCCCAGGAGCGTTTCATGCGATACGTTTTTTTACCCGGTACCCTATGTGACGAGCGTGTATGGTTGCCCGTCTGGAAGCAACTCAGTCTTTCCGCCCGTGCTTATGTACCGCTGCAATGGGCAAATAGTTTAGAAGAAATGGTAGCGCTCACCAGCGACCGCACCGACCCGGACGGCAAAAACCACCTGATTGGTTATTCCATGGGGGCCTATATCGCTGCACTGTGGGCGCTTACCTATCCGGATAAAGTCGCCTCGTTAACGCTGATGGGCTATGCCCCTACCGGCTTGTCGGAACGAGAGTTAAAACGGCGTAAAACCTTACTTTCGCAGTTAAAAGGCGGCAAAGTGGATGTCACGGCTAAAGCCTATCTGGCTAACATGATGCTACCAGAACACAGTGACGACATACTGCCAATACTCACCGATATGGCCAGCGATCTAGGCGCGGCAACGTTAAAGGCGCATGTACAAAGCACCACACCCAGAAAAGACCTTACCGCCAAGCTCGGCCAGCTCAACTGTCCGGTAAATATAATTGCCGCCCGTCAGGACGTAGTGGCGCCATTTTCGACTATGCAAACCGCCCAGCAAAACATTAACGGTGCCCGGCTGCTGCCGGTTGAAGACAGCGGCCATATGATGATGCTGGAACAACCGGCGAGTGTGGCGGCGCTGCTAAACGAGCTATTGGCTTAAGCTAAGGTAACGGCTAAGAGCCTGCTGTGCGGAGGGAAACGCCAGTTTAAGCTCCGCACAGTCAGATAAGGGCCGCCAGCTAAAGCCACTCACCTCACTGTTATCCACTTCGCAGGCGGGCTTATTGTGCAGTTCGGCAGCAAAGAAGATATCCATGGTGGGGTATACCAGTGTTTTATACGGGTATTGATTCGGCCAGGCCCCCAGGTACTGCAATGACTCGCCGGGGTTAATTCCAGTTTCCTCCAGGCACTCACGGCGCAGCGCCTGCTCTGCCGACTCATCGGGATTAACAAATCCGCCTGGCAAATCCCACTCGCCGGCAGCAGGGGCTTTACTGCGTTTTACCAGCAACACGTGTTGCTGATACACCAGAATCCCGCCTACCGCGGCAGCCACATTGCGAAACATTTCAAACTGGCAGTGGCTGCACTGGTAACGGTTGTTGTCCTGACTGGTAAAAGTCTGCTGGCCGCACTGAGGGCAAAAGTGAGCTGTCATTAGGTGAGTTTCCATTCGTTTAAGCTGGGTTTACGCTATCATACAACCAGCGACCCGTCGTGGCTGCACGCCAGACCGTTGCAATTTTGTACGCGTCGTGGATAATGCCGCGGCAATTAACAGGTGACAGACTATCATGGCAAAATTTAATTCCCAGGCCGAAGCCGAAGCGGCCGGCGTTTATATCAGTAAAGTAAAGAGTTTTGTGAAGCGCGAAGGGCGCTTAACCAAAGCCCAGGGCCGTGCGCTGGAAGAATTCTGGCCAACTAAAGGTATCGAATACCAGAGCGAGCCGCTGGATCTTGCTGCCGTATTTGGCCGTGATGCGCCGGTAGTCGTTGAAATCGGTTTTGGTATGGGTAAGTCACTGGTCACCATGGCTCATGAGGCCCCTGAGCTTAACTTTATTGGTATCGAAGTTCACCGTCCGGGCGTTGGCGCTTGTCTGGCCGATGCCGGTGAGCTGGGCGTAGAGAATCTGCGCGTTATGGAACATGATGCTGTTGAAGTGCTTAAAAATATGATCCCTGATGCCAGCCTGCATCGCCTGCAGTTGTTTTTCCCCGATCCCTGGCATAAAAAGCGCCACCACAAACGCCGCATTGTGCAGGCGGAATTTGCTGAATTGGTTCGCACCAAACTAACTGTTGGCGGCACATTCCACATGGCCACAGACTGGGAGCCCTACGCAGAGCACATGGCCGGAGTAATGAACGCAGCAGAAGGTTACACCAACACCGCTGCCGAAGGTGATTATGTACCACGCCCTGATTACCGCCCAACCACTAAGTTTGAGGTACGCGGCCAGAAACTTGGCCACGGCGTTTGGGATCTGATTTACGAGCGCACAGCATGAGCCTGTCGCCACAAAGCCAGTTAATACTGCGTAACGAAGAGCAGTTTGAGCAGGGTAACTGGCTGATTATCAATCCCGACGATGCGGCGCTATTCAGTGCGCTAAGTGACGTAAAGCTCACAGTTTTGCATCAATATTACGATGTATTTAAACAGTGTGCCCGGCGTAATGACGCAGCCCGTTTTGACAGTCGCGACCTGATTAGTAATAACGCTAACTTTGCCCTCACCGCCACTTCTGGCAATCACACACATACCTTTGCTCCAGCAGTTGGTGATGTCGCAGCGATTACCGATGTGTTGATTTTTATGCCCAAAGCCAAAGCGCATCTGGCGATGCTGATGGCTATGGCAGCTGCGCTGGTTGGTGAAGGTAACCGGGTACACGTGATTGGCGAAAATCGCGGCGGCATAAAAAGTGCGGGTAAAACCATCCAATCTTATGGTGATGTAGATAAAATAGACTCTGCCCGTCAGTGCAGCTGGTTAACCTGTCATCTCAACCAGGCGCCCGCTCCGTTTACCCTTAACGATTATATGAGCCGCGACACCTACAATCGTAACGGTATTGAGTGGACCGTGTGTTCCTTACCCGGCGTATTCAGTCATCGCGAGCTGGATGCAGGTACTGCCATGTTGCTGGATAAGCTGCCCACATCTCTATCCGGCAAGGTTCTCGACTTTGCTTGTGGTGCCGGTGTTATCGCCAGCTACCTGTTATCTGCTGGCAGTAAGGCCAGTGTAGAGCTGCTGGATGTCAGTGCTCTGGCTCTGTGGTGCAGCGCCCACACGTTGCATGAAAATCATCAGCAAGGCATTATTATCGCCACCGACACACTGCAGGGTGTCAGCGCTAAGTACCAGACGGTTGTAACAAACCCGCCGTTTCATACCGGGGTTAAAACCGATTACCGCATCAGCCGCGAGTTTATTCAGGCCACCCGGCAACATCTGCAGCCAAAGGGAAAACTCTATCTGGTCGCCAACCGCTTTTTACCCTATGCGGAATTGCTCGCGGAACAATTTTCAAGCCCATCAGTGCTCACCCAGGACAATCGATTTTCTGTGTATTTTGCACAAAGTTAGCGTTTAAATCCCTGTCTTGTGTGGTAATTTGTGTAAAGCATCAAATTAAACGCTGGAGAGTAGTGTGAACATTGTTTTTGCGATTTCTGAAGTTGAAGAGCTGGTCAAAACCGGTGGCCTGGCCGATGTGGGCAAAGCACTGCCTCTGGCACTGAAATCGCCCGAGCATACCGTTAGCGTATTTATGCCCTATTACCGGGCCATCGCCGAGCAATTCTCACTTTCTGAAGCCTGTAGTAGCCAGACCCTGTTTGCCGAAAGTAAGGTTTACCACTATGCCGTTCGTCAGCTTAACTGGCACGGTATCGACGTTTACTTTATTGACTACCCGGAATACTTCAACCGGGAAGGTTTGTATAACAGTGCGTATGAAGCCTATAACGACAACGGCGAGCGCTTCAGTTTCTTCTGCGGCGCGGTATTAAGTGCGATTCAGGCGCTTGGCATGGCGCCGGATATCATCCACTGCCATGACTGGCATACCGCCATGCTGCCGTTTTTATTACGCAGCGATCGCAGCGGCTATTTCAGCAACACGCGTTCGGTATTTACCATTCACAATGCCGCGTTTCAGGGTGTGCACCGGATAGAAGAAATTCCGTACCTGCGCCATCATCCGGCTATTTTTGAGCAGGTCCATGGCGGCTACATCAACTTTTTGCAATCCGCCATCGAGTGCGCAGATAAAATCACTACAGTAAGCCCTAATTATGCTTCGGAGCTCCTTACCGACCTCGGCAGCCATGGCCTGCACGACCGGCTTATGCAGCGCAGTAACGACTTATCAGGTATTTTAAATGGCTGTGACTACAGCCAGTGGGATCCAATGACCGACCCGTACATTCCGGCCCACTTCAACGCGGATGATGTGAGTGGCAAGGCAGAATGTAAGCAGGCTCTGCAACGTAAATCCGGCCTGCCGGCGGAGCCTAACGTGCCTGTGTTTGGTATGGTATGTCGCCTTACCGAACAGAAAGGTTTTGGGTATCTTATTCCTATTCTTGATCGCCTTATCCGCCACAAACTGCAACTGGTTATTATTGGCACCGGCGATCCCAGGGTTTGTCAGGATCTTGGCGAGTTTGCCGAGCAACATCCCCAGCAGTTCTCCTTTATTAATGGTTTCAGTACCGAACATGCCCACCTGATTGAAGCGGGCGCGGATTTCTTTTTGATGCCTTCTCAGTTTGAGCCTTGCGGCCTTAACCAGATGTACAGCCTGGCCTATGGCACTGTGCCTATTGTGCGCGCCGTCGGAGGCCTTAAGGATACTGTGGTCGATCCGGAATACGCCCCGGATACGGCAACCGGCTTTGTGTTTGAAGAGCCCAGCGGCGAGGCATTACTTGGCTGTATTCGTCGTGCGCTGTTAGCTTACTACGAATGTCCGGTGACTTTCCGCGCCATGCAGCAAAAGGGCATGCACACCCGCTTTACCTGGCAGGAAGCCGCTGAACAATATCTGGCGCTATACCAGAGCATCAATTAATGTCACTACGGGCATTATTACTGTTAGTAGCCTGTACTCTGGCGAGTTCTGCAGTGTGGGCAGAGGTGCCTGAGGAATGCATTCAGGCGCCGGAGCGACAAACCTACTGCCCTCACACCCTGTATCGGGTAGCGCGCGTAGCAGTGCCGTCACTGGCCATTAATCAGGGCTCAATGGTGTGCCTGTGCTTATCCGACCTCACCGATTTACCGGTCAGCCGTCAGCAAGTTGCATTTACCAGTATCGCCCGCGAGTATGCGCTGCCACCGCAGGCACTTTTTCAGCTATTGGAAATACCGGCACCAGACTGGGCAGCAGAAAATAACCAATAGTCTGGCATAAATAGTGCTTTTATAACGCAAAACCACACCTTTAAGCCCCCGCAATACTTTATTTTTTAGCCTTTATGAGCCACTATTAAATGACTAATCCTTGTGGGCTTATTTAACCTTCTCATGTCGCCGTCGGCCGCCAGACTTTCTATCAAAAGTATCATGATATGGCTCGTTATTGTCGTATCCGGCAGCGCTATGTTGTTATCCACCCTGGTGACAAACTATCTGCAACATGCAGAGGTAAAAGAGCAGTTACTCCAAAACGTGCGTTCGCTGGCCGATATGGTAGCCAGTAACGTGCGTCCCATTATGGCTATCACGCCCAGCGATTTAGACGAAGAGATGAGCCGCAGCGATCAGCTCGCCAATATGCTGCAAGGGCTCGATAGTTTTCCGGACGTATTAAACGCGCATATTTATAGTGCCCCAATCAACGGCCAGACGCCGCAAATGCTCGCGCTATATACCAAATCAACCAGTATCGCCGCCGAGAGTAAGATCAATGACCTGGCGCGCTACTTCACCGCCCGGTTAGACGAAGATAATCAGGTAATAGAAATAATCCGTCCCATTAACATAGAAGAACAAACCCTGGGCTATGTCTACGTGCGGATGTCATCCGAATCTTTTTTCAGCTACGTCAGTGGCACCCGAATGGTGCAAGTGGCCACAATAGTGCTGATTATCATTGCCGCCTTTTTGGTTGCGCTTAAATACGGCCAGATGCTGGCTAATCCGATCCAGGATACCAACCTGATGCTGCAGAAGGTTGCCCGCAGTCGCGATTACTCGCTGAGATTCTCAGCCAGTAATGTCCGCGAGTACGACCATATGCTCGATTCCATCAACATTTTACTGTCGCGGGTTGAGGAATATATCAGCAAACAGCAGCAGGCCGAGCGTGAGTTACAAACCCTAAACAGCCGCCTTGAAGAAGAAGTAAATCAACGTACAGTCGCACTGAAAAGCGCTAACAACGAACTGATTCAAACTCTCGAGAAGCTGCATCAGTTTCAGCGCCAGATTGTGGAAAACGAGAAGATGGCGTCACTCGGTGATATGGTGGCAGGGGTTGCCCATGAGGTAAATACGCCCATTGGACTGGGTATTACTGCCTCAACCATGATGCTCGACCGGCTGGCGGTTATCGACCAGCAGTTTAAGGACAAAACCCTCAAGGCCAGTGCCATGGAGCGCTTTATTAATGAAAGTCGGGAAAACCTGAATATTATTTACCGCAACCTCGACCGGGCCGCGCAATTAATCTCGAGCTTTAAACAGGTAGCGGTGGATCAAACCAGTGAAGAAGCCAGGGAAGTTAATGTTAAGCAGTTGATTGAAGAAACCCTGATGTCGATGCGGCCGCGTCTGAAAAAGGTCACTCATACCATTAATATTGATTGCTCAGAAACCCTCAATGTTATGTGCAAAGCCGGGCCGTTAAATCAGATTTTGATCAATTTAATCATGAATTCACTGATCCACGCCTTCGAAACGGTTGAAAACGGCAAAATTGACGTCATAGCTAGGTTGACGGATGACCAAAAACTGAAAATAATTTACAAAGATAACGGAAGCGGTATACCAACAAGCATCAAGAAGCGTATTTTTGATCCCTTTGTTACAACAAAACGTGGCCAGGGTGGCTCCGGATTAGGGATGCATTTAGTATTTAACTTGGTAACTCAGGCGCTTAATGGCAATATAAAGTTAGAAAGCGAAGAAGGAAACGGCGTTGAGTTTACGCTAACGTTCCCGGTAACAGTAAAAAAACCATAAAACCGTTATTTAACACATTTTTTCTTGGACTTAACCTGCCCTTAAGCGTACTTTTACGAATTTGGCAATTAATTTGCAAGATAAAAAGATCGATAACAATAAAATCTGATAAACTTTGTACAGAGTACTAATTTTTGTAAATAGAGTGTGAACATGCAGACGCCCAACATATTAATAGTAGAAGATGAAGTGGTCACCCGAACCACATTGAAAAGTTTGTTTGAAGCCGAAGGGTATAACGTTTTCGAAGCCGAAAACGGCGAACAAATGCATGATTTTTTTGAAAATCACACAATCAATCTGGTTATCATGGACATTAACCTGCCTGGTAAAAACGGATTGATTCTGGCTCGCGAAGTACGCGACCGTAAAAATATCGGCCTGATTTTCTTAACTGGTCGTGATAACGACGTGGATCGTATCCTGGGTCTGGAAATTGGTGCAGACGATTATCTCACCAAACCATTCAACCCACGTGAGCTGACCATCCGCGCACGTAACCTGCTGAGCCGCACCACCAGCAGCACTGAAGACGATGATTTACCAAGCCGTGTTAGCTTTAACGGCTGGACTCTGGACGGCGACAGCCGCTCTCTGATTGCGCCCAGCGGTAATGAATTCCGCCTGCCACGCAGTGAGTTCCGTGCTTTACACCTGTTCCTGAGCAACCCTGGTAAAATCCTTACCCGTGAACAGCTGATTATGGAAATGACCGGCCGTGAACTGCGTCCGAACGACCGTACCGTGGATGTTACCATTCGCCGTATTCGTAAGCATTTTGAATCAGAGCCTAATGAAGAAGAGCTGATCGTCACCATTCACGGTGAAGGTTATCGCTTCTGTGGTTCGGTAGACAGCTAAGGTAAGACAAGCACTCTGTTGTAAAAGCAGGTCGGCTGGATTAACAGCCTGACCTGTTTTGTTGTGCGTGATATAAAGAGCTTATTTCTAAGCGCCGGCAATTTTCATTTTTTCGAGCAACACAGCGCCGGTACTAACACTTCCCCGCGCATCACGTTCGGCGCCAATGGCAACAATATTAGCGAACATTTCCTGCAAAGTGCCGGCAATTGTTACTTCGTGTACCGGGTATTGAATCACCCCGTTTTCTACCCAGAAACCGGCTGCACCACGAGAATAATCACCGGTTACGATATTAACGCCCTGCCCCATCATCTCAGTCACGTACAAACCTGTGCCCATGGTTTTCAGCAACTCTGCGTCTGACTGACCGGAATCACTGACAATCCAGTTATGAATGCCACCGGCATGACCATTAGTCACGGTGTTAAGTTTGCGGGCTGAGTAGCTGGTATACAGGTAGGTAGATAATTTACCGCCATCGACGATAGTCATGTCTTTGGTGGCCACGCCTTCGTGATCAAAGTTACTGCTGGCCAGTCCGCCTTTTAAGTGCGGGCGTTCAATAATATTCAGCCACTCGGGGAATACCTGACTGCCGAGCTTGTCGAGCAGGAAAGAAGACCGGCGATATAACGAACCGCCGCTGATAGCGCCAACGTAATGGCCAAACAAGCTGGAAGCCAGTTGCTTATCAATTAACACCGGTACGGTGGCAGTTTTGATTTTCTGTGCGCCAAGGCGAGCCACTGTGCACTGTGCCGCTTCCAGTCCAACCGCTTCGGCTGAGTCCAGTTTGCTGGCATCCCGGCTCACCGTATAGGCATAGTCGCGTTGCATATCGTCGTTGTCACTGGCGATCACCATACAGCTCAGGCTGTAACGACTGCTGGTATACCCGGCGTTAATTCCATGGGTGTTACCGTACACCCGCATGCCCATATTAGCGTTATAGCTGGCCCCGTCGGAATTGGTGATGCGCGGATCATAATCCAGTGCTGCCGACTCAGCTGCCACAGCAGTCTTAATGGCTTTCTGAGGATCCAGTGGAACCGGGTGATAGAGATCTAAATCGGGAAATTCAGTAGCAATTAACTCAGCATCCGCCAGTCCGGTACAAGGATCCTCACTGGTATACCTGGCAATATCCACGGCCTTCTCAACCGCCAGCGCTAAGGCCTCCATGCTGAGGTCAGCCGTTGAGGCGCTGCCCTTATGCTTACCTACATAAACGCTGATCCCCAGACCACCATCGTTGGTAAACTCAATATTTTCTACTTCCCGTAAGCGAGAGGAAACCGAAATTCCCTCAACCTTCGACATGCTGGCCTCGGCTTGTGTAGCGCCTTTTTTCAGCGCTAACTTGAGCGTATCAGCCACTTTCGATTGAATTTCTGCTAGTTGTTGTTCGATCTGCATAGAAGTTTCGCTATAAATGTCCGTTGTTCATGGCTACAATTCACCATTATCAGTTATAAACGAGAGTCCAATGAACGACCCAAGTCAGCATGATGACGCGAATTGGGATAACGACGACAGCTATCCCGAGCACGATGAATTCGTTAGTAAATCTGAGCTTAAACGCCTGTCTGCCTTACGTCAGCAGGTTGGCGAGCAACTCGTAAATTTGTCTGACGCGCATATTAAAACCATCCCTATGGATGATGAACTTGCCGATGCCGTAACACTGGCCCGCAGAATAAACCGTAAAAAAGATGGCTTTCGCCGCCAGTTACAGTTTATTGGTAAGTTAATGCGCAGTCGCGATTTAACACCTATTGAAGAAGCCCTGGCCAAGTTGCAACACCAGCACCAGGCACAAAATGCACGCTTCCATCAATTAGAAAAAACCCGCGATGCGATTGCCGACCGGGGCGATGATGCCATCCAGGAGGTCCTCGATGAGCACCCGAGCCTGGAACGCCAAAAACTCCGGCAGTTCCATCGCTCTATCGCTAAGGAGCGCAGTAAAAATGCGCCACCCAAAGCTTATCGCGAGTTATTTCAATATCTTAAAGAACATATGCTGGGCCAGGATTAACTGGTCCCGCCGACGGTTAGCTCGTCTATTTTTAAGGTGGGCTGACCCACGCCTACCGGCACGCTCTGGCCATCCTTACCGCATACCCCAACGCCACGATCCAACGCCACATCGTTGCCGATCATGGAGATTTTTTGCATCACTTCCGGGCCATTACCAATTAGCGTAGCGCCTTTCACCGGCGCGGTAATTTTACCGTTTTCAATTAAATAGGCCTCGGCACTGGAGAACACAAACTTACCGGAAGTAATATCCACCTGTCCGCCAGCAAAATTTGGCGCGTATATGCCTTTATCAATCGAACTGATAATTTCATCCGACGTGTACTGACCACCCAGCATATAGGTGTTTGTCATCCGCGGCATCGGTAAGTGAGCATAGGACTCACGCCGCCCATTCCCGGTAGGTTTAACACCCATCAGGCGGGCATTCATTTTGTCCTGCATGTAACCGGTAAGAACACCATCTTCTATCAACACGTTATGCGCTGTTGGTGTGCCTTCATCATCGACCGTTAACGAGCCACGGCGGTTATCCAGGGTACCGTCATCTACCACCGTAACACCTTTAGCGGCAACCTGCTGGCCCATTCGGCCGGCAAAGGTAGAAGCGCCTTTGCGGTTAAAATCGCCTTCCAGCCCATGACCAACCGCTTCGTGCAGCAAGACACCCGGCCAGCCACTGCCAAGCACTACTGGCATCAGGCCGGCTGGTGAGGCAATTGCCTGCATGTTCACTCTGGCCATATGCAATGCATCATCGGCAATTTGTTCGTAAAACGGTCGACCATCTTCCTGACGGGTAAAGAAGGCATAAGTGTGTCGGCCGCCGGCACCGGCGCTGCCGCGTTCACGGCGGTCACCATTTTCCATCAGCACTGAGCAGTTAAGACGCACCAAAGGGCGAATATCCGTAGCCAGCGTCCCATCACTACCAGCCACCAGCACCTCTTCATATACGCCGCTAAGTGACACCACTACCTGATTAATACTGCTGTCCTGTTTGCGGATATAGCCGTCTACGGCTTTCAGCAGGGCAATTTTCTCCGCCTCAGCCATGGCCAGAATAGGGTTGTCAGATGCGTACCGTGGTGCCGGTGTGACATCGCTTAAGGTGCCAACATTTACCTGGCCACCAGCGGGCGCTATGCTACGGGCAGCGGTACAGGCCTTGGTAATCGCATCCACGCTGATTTCGTCAGAGTAGGCAAAGCCGGTCTTCTCGCCACTTACCGCGCGCACACCTACACCGCGTTCCAGATTGAAGCTGCCTTCTTTAATAATGCCGTCTTCCATTACCCAGCTTTCGTGTTGGCTGGATTGGAAATACAGGTCGGCGTAATCGGTTTGATGAGAATGAATCGAAGCAAGTGCGGTATCCAGCGATTGTCGGGATAACCCTGAATCAGCCAGCAAATTAGTTTCAACTTGATTTATCAAAGTGACTCCTGAAACGATTGTGTTGAGCCAATGGCATGGCTTGTCGGTATTTATTGATGTCCTTCAGAGACACGGTATGCTGCACAATGCCCGTTGCGGTTTCCCGCTCTGCCAGCAAATCTCCCCAGGGCGAATATATCACGCTGTGGCCGTAGGTTTCACGGCCATTTTCATGGGTGCCGGTTTGGTTGGCGGCCACTACGAAACACTGCTTTTCAATTGCTCTGGCACGCAATAACGTATGCCAGTGGGCAGCACCGGTAACCTGGGTAAACGCAGCGGGTAATACCAGTACATCAATATCGCCCATGGCGTCGAACAAGCCGGGAAAACGCACATCATAACACACCGCAACGCCGATTCGCCCATGCGGGGTATCAATCACCACTACCTGCTCGCCCGCCTGCGTGTACTTCGACTCTTTGTAGGCTTTGGTGTTATCGGCCACGGCGGCATCAAATAAATGGATCTTCTGATAGCAGTCGAGTGTCTTACCATCCGGACCAAAAACAAAGCAGGAAGCGGTAAATTTCTGCGCATCGTCACAAGTTGCCGGAATCGTTCCAGCCACCAGGTAACACTCGAATCTGGCCGCAATCTCAGCCAGTCGGGTTTGTATGGGCCCGTCACCGGGGGATTCGGCGATAGTCAGCAAAAAACCGTCTCGGGTACCAAAGCAGGCAAAACATTCGGGAAGCACTACCACAGTATGGGCGGGTAATGCGGCTTCTGCCAGTTGGGCTTCAACAAAATCCAGATTCGCATCAACATCCGGGCCGGATGTCATTTGCAGGGCGGCAAGATTAACTGTCTGCATCTACAGGTTCCTTTGACTCTGCGGGTTCTATCGGTTCATTATCGATACCCTGGGATTGCGCTGGCTGACGCTGCGCCGGCAGCTCTATGTCGGTGCTATCGCGGCCAACTTCTTCCAGTTCAGGGTTATCGAAAGTGCCGGTAATGTGGTAATTCACATTAGAGATCACCTTGGCTGAGGTCAAGACCTGATCTAATGCCAATGCCGCCAGTGCCGTTGGCGGGTTCACCATAAAGTACACCAGGAAAGGCAGGTTGCCGGTCACGTTGGGTGCAAAGCTAACGTTGTAATTCAGTGTCTTATTGGCCAGGTCGGTATAACCTTTGATTTCGATTTCACCGGCGCCACCGTCGATTACGGTGTCGGTTGTATTTGCTACGCCATCAACAATTTCCAGGCTGCCCTTAATATCATCATAGAAAAAGCCCTGGGCAAACACATCACGAAAATCGAGGCTGAGTTTTCTGACCAGTGAGTTAAGGCTGAACAGAGTAAATATACGTGAGCCTTTATCACTTACCTGGGTGAGGTAACCGTCAGTGAGCTCGGTTTGCACGCTACCGTTTAATGATTCCATGGCAAAATTAAATGGTGAATTATCCCAGTTAAGCACAAAATCAATACTCGCCTTAGAGTCCTTTATCCCGGAGTTAACCCCTAATTCTGACAACATACCGCCTATATTGTGACTGTTAATGTCGCCTTCGAAGTGGGTTACTGAAGTATTATCGCCAGCCGTTAGCCAACTGCCGGACGCCCTTAACTCACCAAAGTCATTAGTGGCATCAAAGCGGTTAATTAACATGCCGTTATCGGTGCGGGTCACTTCTAGATCCACCGTACCGAAGTCTTTATCGAGCAGGTTACAGGCATCACAGTGAAAGCGAATAGGCGGCAGCGCATCTGGCTGGTAATCGTATTGCAATTTTTCCCGGTCGCTGTCATCGGTTTGCCACTGGGTAAGGCGGATAAAATCGGCATCAATTTCAATGCCCTGCTCCAGCCACGCATCAAACAGTTTTACTTCTGCTTTAGCCTGGGAAGAGAGCACGTTCAGCGACCAGTTATTACTCTGCTGGCGCGCCGAAATGGTCACATCGGTGAGCGTCTGGCCGGCCACAATCAGGTTTTCCGCTTCAACAAATATCCGCTGGGGAACAGAAAAGTAGCCTGGCTGCTTGGTGGCCCTGGCGGTTTGAACGGAGTCTGACGACAGCCCGCCAATCAATAAATCAATAACGTGATACCAACGGGCGACGTCGACTTCCGGCATGGCCGCTGAAATACTAAAGCCTGTACCAAGCCCTACAATATCGCTGTTGCCCAAAGCCAAATGGGCACCGGCAAACTGTTTGGTATCATGAGGCAGCACACCGGAGAAACTTATATCATTACCCACATTCAGCGTAATGTCTGACACATCCTGATCGCCATCCACCAACACCATGAGCTGTTTCACCGTCATTGCATCTTTATAAAACGGCGCAGGTAAACGCGATTCAACGCCAGCCAGCTCGCTGGTCATACTCGCATTGTACTGAAACCCATTTTTACCCAGCGATACCGATACATCAGTTCGCCACTGCGCATCGCCGCTAAGGTAGTCGGCAAATGCCGGATTAACCTTTTCGATTAACGGCTGCGCGGCCCAGTTTCCGCTTAGTTCAATATCCAGTAAATACTCATCACTCAGTTGATTTCCGGCAAGTTCCAGGGCCACCGGCTGGCCAAATAGCGAAGCAGTCAGACCGTTAACCGAAATATTGGCGTTAGAAAAGCCCACTTCACCACTGGCCTGGACAAACTTAAGATCCAGGCTGTTAACGTTTACCTCATTACCCTCAAGCCGGGCTATGCCCGTGGCTTTCACATTCTTGCCATTCAAGGGGATTTTCAGCTTCACCTCACTGGCAACCGGCCCGCTAACCACTACATCCTGAGTAAGAATTTTACCCAGTGAATCCTTTAAACCCGAATTACGCATCAGTGCGGCTACCTGCTCGCCTGAGCCTTGCCCTGTGGCGTCGATGGTCAGCACTGAAGAGCCACTTAGGCGTGGAATACGGGCGTACAAGTCTGATAATTTGATGTCCATTAACTGACTGGCGGGGCTGGTCATGGTCAAGGATTCATTTTCAAACATCAGCCGCATATTCAGATTTGCCAGCGCCGGCCAGTCGGGCGCAAAAGTAAATCCAGCGTCAGTAACGTCTACCCGGGCCTGAAACACGCCCTGCCCGTCGGCAAAGGGAAATTGTGCCGGATTCCCAAACCACAGTACGCTGGCATTTTGCACCTGGCCGCCGTGGCTAAACGCCCTTTGCAGGTAATTAACCGTTCCTTCGCCCATGTAGGCAGCAGGAAAAAAAACCGGCACGTCGGTTAACGCCATGCGGTCAATATCCATAGCAGCACTCAGTACACCACTACCAAACTCATAACGGATATCCTGGGTAAAGCTCAACAGCTCACTCTCCACCTGCATATTTTGCAGGCTCAGCACCCAATCGCCCTCAGATTCCGGGTAGAAATAGGCGCGGCCACGGATTCTATCGAGGGTCAGGTTCTGCGGTAACAGGTTATTAATGCTGAGCTCTGAGTCACTGGCTTCCAGTTCGAGCACGCCATGATCATGGTGCCAGAAAAACTCTCCATCAATGGCACTGAGTCCCGGCAATTTGCCGCTCTGATTCCAGTGCATATCAAAAATCTTTGCCGCCACAGACAGGGCCTCTTGCTGCCATTGTAACTGTAAGGTAGCCAGCTCGGCGGTTGGGTTAAGCCGTTTAACCAGTTGGCCGCTGTTGCCTTCAGTAAATAATGGCGCAAGGGCCATGATGGGAGCCAGCGAGATAGGCTTAACCGTATTGATGGTTAAATCCCCTTCGCCATTCAGGCGCCCGACTAAATCGGTGACCAGGGTATTGTTGTCGGCTTGCAGAATTAACTGATCGACTCTGACTGACCAGCCATCCGCCGATGGCAATGCCTGGATACTGCCGCCGAGGAGCTGTGATTGCAGGATATTATCATCCCCGGCCAGTCGCCAGGCGATATCACTGTCGTCAAACTCCACCTGAACGGCATCAATATGATTATTCTGCAGACTCGCCCAGACCTCAAAATTGCCTCGGCTACGCTCTACCGGAGAGCGCGTAGGTAACAGCGCGCTGATCCACGGTGAGATGTCCAGTGACTCCCCTTTTACATAGAGGGTACCGGAAAGGTCTGATTTACCGCCATATAAGTCGAGCACAAAAGCAGCCGAGTTATTGGCGATATCCTGCACCCGAATCTCGCCGCGGCCCTGGTGGCGGCTATCGCGGTTAACCCAGTACAGCTGGGATAATTCAATGACCTCTTCCTCGGCCGGGGTGACCAGCGTCACCTCGCCGTGTAACAGCGAGAAACTTTGCAACTGATCGAGAAACAGGCTGCGTAGCGCTTCCACAATAGGGAAATCGCCTTCACTGCCCTTTTCCATACGCTGAGTATCCACCCGGGCGTGCAGGCCAACCAAATCGAAGCGCTTGGATGAAAGCTCCCGTTGCTGCAGGGATTGCCAAAAATCCACTTCCACATAAACCTGCTCCAGTTTGAGCTCTACCGGCGACAGATCGTTCTGTTGAAACTCAACGCCATTGAGTACTATGCTCGGACCAGTGCCCTGCCAGGCCGCTGACAGGCTGTCGATGGTCAGCTGAATGCCGTACTGGGCACTCAGATAATCTTCAATAAGTTGTTTTTCTTCGTCAAGATAAGGCAGGGTGTAGCGCAGCGCGCTAAGTAAAACGGCAAACAGTACCAGTACAATGGCGCAGAACAGCCAGAGTTTTTTAACAATGTAAGCGGCAACGGAGAGGGGACGGTTCACATCATTACCACATCGTACTTATCCTGGTTGTATAAGGTTTCTGTTTGTACTTTTATTTGTTTCGAAACGAATACTTCCAGTTCGGCCAACATGTGAGACTCCTCTCCCAACAAATAATCGGCCACCGTGGGCGACGCGTAAACCACAAACATATCGGCATCGTACGCTCGGTTTACTCTGACAATTTCACGCATGATCTCAAAGCAAATGGTTTCAATGGTTTTAACCGTGCCGCGCCCTTTACAAACCGGACAATCGCCGCACAGAATATGCTCGAGGCTTTCGCGAGTACGCTTACGGGTCATCTCCACTAGTCCCAGCGAAGTAAAGCCATGAATATTGATTTTAGCCCGATCTTTACTGGTTGCAGCTTCCAGGCTGTTAAGTACCCGGCGTTTGTGATCATTATTGGTCATATCGATAAAATCAATCAGGATCATGCCGCCAAGATTACGCAGCCGTAGCTGACGAGCAATCGCCAATGTTGCTTCGATATTGGTGTTAAAGATGGTTTCTTCGAGATTCCGATGACCAACAAAAGCGCCGGTATTAATGTCGATGGTGGTCATGGCCTCGGTTTGATCGATTATCAGATAACCGCCGGATTTAAGGTCTACGCGGCGCTCCAGTGCCCGCTGCATCTCGTTTTCAACATCATTGAGATCAAAAATGGGGCGGTCGCCGGGGTAATACTCCAGCTTTGAATGCATTTCCGGCACATATTCTTTGGTGAACTCTCCAAGCTCATGGTGTGACAGGTTGGAGTCGATGCGGATGCGATCCAGTTCGGTGCCAACAAAGTCCCGCAGCACGCGTCGAGCCAGCGGTAAATCTTCGTATAGCACATGCGAGCGGCGCTTCTTCATGCGCTGCTGAATTTTGCTCCATAAGCGGCGTAAAAAGGCGGCATCGGCTTTAAGTTCCGGCTGACTAACCCCTTCAGCAGCGGTGCGCAAAATAAACCCGCCTTCCTCGTCACAAAACTCGGCAACGAGCTCTTTTAAGCGTTCACGCTCAGCTTCATCTTCAATGCGCTGGGATACCCCAACATGGGTTACGCTGGGCATAAACACCAGATAACGGGATGGAATGGTAATATCAGTAGTCAGCCGTGCACCTTTGGTGCCAATGGGGTCTTTGACCACCTGCACCACAATATCCTGACCATCGCGAACCAGGTCGCGGATATCATGTTTTTCTATATGACTGGTAGAGACTTCGCCGACGACCTCGTTATGAATAACAATGTCAGATGCGTGCAGAAATGCCGCTTTATCCAGCCCGATATCTACAAAGGCCGCCTGCATACCGGGTAGAACCCGGCTCACTTTACCGCGGTAAATATTGCCTACCAAACCACGTTTGGTGTGACGTTCCACATGGACTTCCTGCAGAATACCATTTTCTATCAGCGCAACACGTGACTCTGACGGTGTAACGTTAATCAGTAGTTCTGCACTCATTCAATCACTCCAAACTCTTGCAGTAGTTGTACGGTTTCATACAGCGGCAACCCCACTACGGCGCTGTAACTGCCCTCAATCGATTTTACAAACTGGCCGGCAATTCCTTGAATTCCGTAAGCCCCGGCTTTGTCTGCGGGTTCTCCGGTTGCCCAGTAACGGGCAATTTGTGTTGCGGACAAGGGGCCAAAATGGACCTGAGTTGTCACGCAAATCGTTTTTTGTCTGGTACCATCAAGCAGGCTCACTGCTGTCATCACCTGATGTGTTCGGTCGCTTAATGCGCCCAGCATAGCCGCCGCATCGGCAAAATCGTTAGGTTTACCTAACGCCTGGTTATCCAGCACCACAACGGTGTCAGAAGCCAACACCACGCAGCCCTCGGTATCCTTATGCACTTGTGCGGCGGCCTTTGCTTTCTCGGCCGCCAAACGCTTTACCAGTGCTTCGGGCTGCTCACCGGCTAATGGCGACTCATCCAAATCCGCAGGCATAACACTAAATTTGACCCCAATCTGGGTTAATAGTTCGGCGCGGCGCGGGGATGCTGAGGCCAACACCAGTTTTCGAAGCTGATTCATGTGATCCTCAGTTGCCGTCTGACTTTACGTAACAACCAGAAGATCCAGGGCCACAGTGCCATCGACGTAAGCACCGGCCACAGTTCCTCAAAGCGAAAGGTAACGTCGGTCAGTAAACGTAGTATCCAGAACAGTAAGGAATGGTACAACGCCGATATTACACCAATAATCACCGCTTGTTGCCACACCGAGTAATTACGCAGGCGCTGGTAATTAGCCGCTAACACGTAAATGGAGATACTCAGAGCAAAACTGTGCACCCCCATGGCGGTGCCAAGCAGAATGTCGAGCGCCAGACCGCTGGTAAAGGCAACCCCCACATTAGCGCGGTGTGGTAAGGCCATTACCCAGTAAGACAACACAATTAATACCCAGTCCGGGCGGTATAAGTCTAATTGTACCGGTACCGGAATAATCTGAAAGACCATGGCAATCAGCAATGTGATAGCAATGGTATAATGACGCACCTTAATCATCGGTTGCCTCCGGTGCCTGTTCATCAGGCTCTGAGGAGGTTTGTGGCCACAGTAGTAACAGATATTTGAGGCGATTTAAGCGGGCCTGGGGGGCAATGGTTACCTGTGCGAAGGGGCGCGATTCATCGCGAATCACCTGAATCACTTCTGCCACCGGGTAACCTTCCGGAAACACTTCTCCCAGCCCGGAGGACACCAGCACATCGCCTTCGCGGATATCGGCACTGTGCGCCACGTGGGTAAGATACAATTCATCGATCGCGCCACTACCTGAGGCAATAAAGCGGCTGTTATTGCGGATTGAGCGCACCGGAATAGAATGGGTTACATCACTGATCAGCAGCACACGACTATTGGTGGTACCCACTTCCATCACCTGGCCCACAATACCTCGTTCATCCAGAATAGACTGACCCAGGTAGACGCCGTCTATAGCGCCTTTATTAATGACGATTTGCTGACTGTAAGGGGTGTTGTCCACCGCCATCAATTCAGCCACCATTTTACGCATATTCTGACGCACCGGCGCATCGAGCAAGCGACGCAGTTCTTTGTTTTCCTGCTCCAGCGCCTCAAACCGTTGTAGCTTTTCGTTTTGCAGCAGCAGACGATTGGTGAGTTGTTCGTTTTCCTCAATCAGTGCCTGTTGTGAGGTCAGGCGTTGGGCGCTGGCATTGAGCAATTGCCCGGGCAAATTAGCCAGATACTGAACCGGGCTAACCAGGGAGTTCAGAAATACCCGGGTGGTAGAAAACGCATCGAGTTTAAAATCGAGCACGATCAACATCACCGACATTGCCAGGGCTAATGCCAGCCGGATATTGAGTGAGGGACCACGGGTAAAAATTGTATCCATAATGCAAGAAGGCAACCTGAGAAGGTTGCCTTGTCTATTTACTCGTAGCTAAACAAATCCCCACCATGCATGTCGATCATGTCGAAGGCTTTGCCCCCGCCACGCGCCACACAGGTGAGCGGATCATCAGCTATAACCACCGGGATACCGGTTTCTTCCATTAGGAGTCGATCGAGGTCTTTAAGCAACGCACCACCGCCGGTGAGCACCATACCTCGCTCTGAAATATCAGAGGCTAATTCTGGCGGTGACTGCTCAAGGGCCACCATGACTGCCGATACAATACCGGTTAATGGTTCCTGCAAGGCTTCAAGAATTTCATTTGAATTAAGAATAAAGCCGCGTGGTACCCCTTCGGCCAGGTTACGACCACGAACTTCAATTTCGCGTACTTCTTCACCCGGATAAGCAGCACCAATTTCGTGCTTAATCCGTTCTGCCGTGGCTTCACCAATCAGTGAGCCAAAGTTACGGCGAATATAGTTGATGATAGCTTCATCGAATTTATCACCACCAATACGCACAGAAGAGGAATACACCACACCGTTAAGTGAAATAATCGCTACTTCGGTAGTACCACCACCGATATCGACCACCATTGAACCGGTTGCTTCGGAGACTGGTAAGCCAGCACCGATGGCTGCCGCCATGGGCTCATCAATCAGATACACTTCACGGGCACCGGCACCCAGTGCCGATTCTTTGATTGCGCGACGCTCAACCTGAGTAGAACCACAGGGCACACACACCAGTACACGAGGGCTGGGGCGCAGGAAGTTATTGTCGTGCACTTGCTTGATAAAGTGCTGTAGCATTTTCTCGGTGACGTAGAAATCGGCGATAACACCATCTTTCATTGGCCGGATGGCACGAATGTTACCCGGCGTTCTGCCCAGCATGCGTTTAGCTTCGGCACCTACAGCGGCAACACTTTTAGGGCCGGCGGCACGTTCCTGGCGAATAGCAACAACGGAGGGTTCATTCAGCACGATGCCCTGATCTTTTACGTAGATCAATGTATTGGCTGTTCCGAGGTCGATGGACAGATCGTTAGAGAACATGCCTCGAAGTTTTTTAAACATGAAGTGGTATTTCCTGTAATAAGCACCTGTCACTGCGCCGTGAAGTGCGGGAATAAGGCGGCTGGACGTGATTTAACAACTATCCGCACACTTTAACAATGGGGGCTATTTTGAGCAAGTAAACTCCCTGACTAAACCGAAAAAAACCAGCCATTACCCTTATTTGCCTGTCGCTTCGCCCATGCTGCCCGCACAGCGTTCAACGAATATACTGACTTAGTCCGGATAACAGGTATTTATGCTTATGCAAGGTTGCGCCGTCGCCGCGCCAATCGATGGTTTAGTAACCTTCCCGAATGTGTATTGTCCTATCGTTACCCCGGTAAATACCAAAGAAGGCCTCACCGCTTGGTTTGTCATTGGTGTCGATATCACCGTCGCCATCCCAGTCGATGTTGAGATACCCGGCCCAGTCGGCACCACTTGCTGCTGGCTCCAGGGTTAATCTTACCGCACCACGCAGTGCAATGCCGTTCTGCATGGCCGGTCCCAGGTTAATCATTGTGTCCGGACTTTTACCTGCGGATAACACGCCGGTACTGCTAATGCCAGGAAGGTAACTGGTAATATCCTGCTCATCGTTACCTTCGGAAACATTGGCAACCGATACCTGCCCACTGCTTTGAGATAAACTTAAGGCAGTGCAGCTATCCTGCACGTTTATCATCCAGTTGCCGTTATCATAATATTCCGTGACCAGCGGGGCCGTCAGCGTTTCAGTTTCCGGCCCAAAGGTATTTTCAATGCGTAACCGGCCATAGCGAAGGTCAGTCCCCTGAATTGAGCCAAAGCTAAATGCCTCACAACTGCCCGGATAAGCGGTTTGGTAACACACACCGTCAGCATCGGTAAGGAATGGCGCGGCAAATGTCATCGACGCATCGGCGCTAAAAGGTGAGCCATTGCCGGCCCCTGGCGACGGGGTGGCAATCTTACTGTAGCTAACCTGAGTATTAAGCACGGTGATCTTACCTTCGCCGTCGAAATCGGTGTTGTCGGTAATAACCGGTGTATCCCCGGCATTCAGGATATTCAATGCGCCGTTGTACGCAGAGTTATCAGCAAAACTGATGGCACTTAACCCACTGCTCCCCGGGTTTAACTGCCACAGGCTGTCGGAGTAATTGCGGGTGACCTGGCCCTTGGCATTATAGGCGGTTACCGATAGCTCAGGTTCGCTGCCGGTAACAAAGTCGAACGGTTGCCCGATGTAAGTAAACTGGCTGCTGCACTGATCTTCAAACTGCGGCGTAGTTGTGGCGCGAACGTCAAAATACGCCGGGATGATCCGGCCCGGCCCGACCTCATTGGCACTGATAACATTACCCAGATAATCAGCATCCTGTACATCCCAGGTATATGACCCCACCTCACTCACATAAGCCTGGTCAAAGCTCCAGTTACCGCTATTGAAAGCGGCGATGTTGACATCAGACCAGGCCTGACTGGCGGCACTGGTCACCGACTGTGACGCCGCCACAAACAACTGCGCCTCTGCCGCATTAACCGAAACCGGCGCAATCCTAAGCAGGCTCATCTGCATAGTACCAGGCTGATAACCAGGCAGAACGCTGTTGTTAGCCCCTCGGGCTGACATGGAAAGCGTAAACTCTGCGCCGGCGGTTTGCGGATAGGACGCCGTGGCACCCAGCGAAATACTGTCTGGAATGCTATCAAACTGGGCACTGCCCGAATCAATTGTCACGCCATTTACACTGGCTGTAGCAGAAAGTGCAACCCGACCTGCGTCGGCGTACGAGAAGCCACTCAGGCTGGTTTCGCCGTCGGCATCAAAATTCAGCGTTACACTGGCAGTATTCTGGCCAGTGCCCGAGCCACTTACGGGTACACCAGCTAATGGTACTGAACACTGATCCGGTGAGTACCCGGTGCCGCCGTCGATACAATCGTAACTTAGCGAAACTGACTGATTGCCGGTAAGCAACGCCTGACAAACGCCGGCGTTATCCCGCACCGCCCTGAGACCAATGCGGCCAAGGTCGGCTTCGGCAACAATATCAGGCAGTACTGAGGAGTATGGGGTGGCGGTATCGTAGAATTCAAAACCGGCATTCACAAAATCGATGTTACAGTCTGTTGTACACTCCGCGGGAGATTGCGGGGCAGAGTCGGTATTCGCAGCGGTTACTGAAAGAGGAAATGAGCCCGCTACAGATTGCTCTAAGGTAGTTGTTACAGAGCCGGAGAACGTTACCGGCATCGACACCGACCAGTCACCATTGGGTAAATTCACACTTACCGGATCGGTCACTAACTCCGAACAACTGGCATTGGCGCAGGCCTTAATGGTAACTGTGGCCGCACTGCAGGTAAGAGTTTGCTCGGGGTGAGTGATTTCATAATGATGCACGCTTACGCAGTCTACCGTGCTGTTTAAATCTGCCCGGATGGCTTCTCTGGACTGTTCGTAATCATACAGTCTGAAGTCATCAATCTGCCCATTGGCCGAGTTGGCCGTCATTTCATAAACAAAATAATTGGCTGAGCTATCACCAATTTTAACCGACGAGAGATTGCCCAGTTCAGAGCTACTGAATGCCCAGTTGCCGTACATGTACACGCGACTGCCATTGACGTACAAATTAACGTCTTCAGAGGCGACGTCCCAGCTTAACGCTATATGTACCCATTCGTTAGCGGAATAACCCAGCGATTGCGACTTAACCTGCATGTCACCATCGTTTCTATCTTCCATGCCAAAAGCCAGCTCACCGTTATTGGTTAACGACATAAAAAAGTATTTGTCGACGCTAGCATTATTGGCACCGCCGCGACTTGCATCAAACAGCATGCGCTGACCGCCGCCTATCCAGGCACTGTCGCTGCGATACCAGAACGATACCGTTCCCCGTGGCCCGATTGTGTTCAGGTCCAGGTTGCTATCCACTTCGTCGAGCTGGTTGTAACGATTATTGTAAGGCACATCCAAAGCCCGGCATGAAATATCGTTCGCCGGTAGTTCAGGGGTTACCCGGCCCACAGGCGTGCCATTGTTCACTTCAGCAGATGAATCAATTACTGCGCCGGCGCCATCCCATGAGGCTTCCTCAAACTGATAATGCAACTTAGCCACTGCACCGGTACAGCTTGTACAGGTGTAATCTGACGCGGTATACAGCCCCTGCACGTCTGCGGTGGACAACTCGCCATCGTAAATCCGTACATCATCAATATCACCTAACATATGGTAGGCGAGTTCATTGCTGTATGACGCATTATTACTGGAATTGGCGGCGCTGGCGCCAAGAATAATGGGTTCGCGGTTATAGCGTAATGTCAGGCCATTAGCCGCATAGCTGCCAAGATAAACGCCATCCAGGTAAGCCTTGAGTCCGGAAGAACTCCACGTGTACACCAGGTGATACCAACGCTCACGCTCCTCAACTTCCGGTAGCGAATATACATTATAGGTTCTTGACCGGGTTTCATGCTTAAACAGAAAGCGCCCATCCTGATCCAGATAAATGGTGAGTTGCCCACCATAATCACGGCCCCTGGAGTCTTTAGAAAAAAGCGCCTGGAATGACTCGCCGTTTCTATCAAGATTGTGATCGAGATTTGCTACTTTAAACCAAAGAGAAATTGAGCCGCTTGTGAGTTCATAGCTACGGTGGTGCGGAATATTAATATGATCGTTATTGCCATCGAACCCAACCGCCTGACAAAAACGCCCGTAATTTTCCGCCCGGGCACCATCGACCGCCTGACCATTAATGCCACTTACTACATCAACAACCTCGCCAGACGAGCCGTTCAGGCTACACACATCCATATTCCAGTGCGAAAGCAAGGTGGCATTTGAGCTACAACTGGTACAGCTAGCTTCGGACTCAGCAAACAATAGCGCAACCTGCTCTTCCGACAGTTGCGAATTGTACAGGCGCACATCATCCATACGGCCCTGATAAAAATCACCAATATCACTGTAAGCTGAATTATTCACATCGTGACGGTTGGCATTAGCCGCTATCACCGTGGTGCGATTGTTATTCTGCCAGCCTGAGGTATAGCTGCTATTTGAGCCTACCAGCACTTTATCCACGTAGACCTGCATACCAGCAACCCCCACACTGTAGACTACATGATGCCACTGCCCTTCGGTAATCACCGGTGTAGAATTTATCTGGTAGGTCGAATTGCGCGACTCCTGACTGACTTTGATTGCACCAGTGGAAGTAACCCATATTGTGAACTGACCACTGTAATTATTGCGACTGTCTTTTGACAACAGTGCCATGCCACCTGCCTGGGCATTCTCAAAATTGACGAAAGACAGGTTGTCGACTTTCATCCAGAACGATACTGTACCCGCACTGACCTCATAGCGATTACTGTGGGGTAACCGGATATGATCACCATCGCCCCTGAAATAAGCGGCCTGACAAAGTTTGCCATTGCTGTCGATACTCGGGTCCTCAAAGGACTGGCCGTTGATACCGGCTATGGCATCCACCACTTCGCCACTGGCGCCGGTTAAAGCGCAGGCATTCATTGTCCAGCGGGCGGTAGCTGTGGGCAGAAAAGCGGCCTGAGTACACAGATTATCGGCGGCAAAGGTCGACACCCCACTCTGATCATAGGTGATTTTTGCGCGGTCCTGCATTATCACATTCAGCGCATTAACGGCGCCGGTATGCTGCACATCGGTGTTATAGCTCGCCGACGCCACAGCATAAAAATAGCCTTTTACCTGAGAATACTGACCAAAGGTAATATTTCCTTCGGAGTACATTAGTAGCTGATCAGGGTTGCCGTTGGTATTAATCTGATTACTGATATTGGTGGAAAAGTCCCGGGTATAGATTACCACTTTGGCGCCACTGGCTACCTGCAGTTGCGCATTTTGGCCGAGGTTAAGTGTTTCTATCCAATAGATCCCGCTTTGCAGTGTTAACACTGCGTTGAAATTTACCGACAACGATTTAATTTTAAAGGTGTTATTGCTGGATACAGCGGTAAGACTCGAACCGTTGCCGAGGGTGATATTACGGTAATCGCCAGCGCTTAGTGTTGCCGAAGTATTATCCCGAATATAGCGGTCGGTGGTTGAAGACGAATACTGGTAAGCAGCAATGGCCATTCCCGCTGCGCTGCTACCGTTTAACTGACAGGCGACTGTATCGCAACTACTGCCGCCGCTGTTATCTACCATACTGGCAAAACTGATTTGCCCGTCACTGCCAACCAGGGAAGTGCGCGGCTGAAACTGGATATAACCGGAGGACGAGTAGGAACCGGCCGGATCGGGAAAAACACTGGAGCAGCTGGCAGCCGCCGCCACCATGGCAGGCAGCCAAAACAGTAAAATACAACAACGCAATACAGTCACTGCTTACCCTTGATTATCGTTCCTCGAACGCATCCAGCTCGAAAGTCCGGCTGGCCCAAATATCATTCGCCCGGCAGATACCGGTACTCTCAAAGCGATAGTAATTATAATCGACATTTTGCTTTACCACCTGAGTAGTAGTGCAGGTTGCCTGATAGCTGCAGTTTTCCAGCCCATCGCCAGTGCTGAACGCAGCGTTACTGGTGATAGTGGTACTGCAGGTTGCCACCGGGCTGTTTAATGGAAAAGCGGTGCTGAGTAATCGCTGCACTCCGCTCTGAGCCGCCATTTTCGCTCTGGCACCGAGGACTTCATAGACTACCGACTGATTGGATGACGATAGCAGATTAACCATAGTAATGCCCAAAAAGGCGAGTATGATTATAATGAACAAGGTCATCACCAACATACTCCCGCGCTGGCGTTTGTCAGGGAATATTAGCAATGTGGATCTCCTGCTGATAAGCAATCTGTTCATTATTGTCGATAAATCGCAGACGAACTTCGGCTATCGAGTTACTCTGCAGACTAGTAGAAATAATCCGGAACGGGTCATCCTCCTGCGGATTATTCACCGGATCAGCCGATAATACATTGGCCACATGCCCGGCGATAACCGGCAAACCGGGGAAAGCCCCTAACTGATTCACCAGTAAATCATTTTCATAGCGAATGAGGCGATTCTGATACACACAGTAGCTCACGGCCCGGTCGATCAGATAAACTCGGGAAGCAGGCGACTCCTGAGCCAGTAATCCGGTCACCTCAAGCTGCACAATGTTATCACTGTCATCCAGTGTCGTGCAGTCGCCGTCGCCATCATCGCTGCAACCGGACACGGTAACCCGGTGACCATTATTGGCATCAAACACATCCTCACTGCGGGTAGGATACACTACTGCAAAATTATCGCCGCCGGGCAGCTCATAGGGCACATTGTTTATATCGTGCAGGGCAACCACGTCTATTTCGTAGGTGGCATCACCGGCATCGGGCAAGTCGGTATACACCGTGGCCCAGTTAATCGGCACAAACTCCATGCAGTGATAGCTGGTGTTACCGGTTATTCTGACGCTGTTAGGTAAGGCATTGCGTAGTTCCCGTTTAAGCCGTTCAATAGCAAAACGACTCTCGGAGAGCAGTTGCTCACGGGTACTGACATCAATATAGGTTTGCATAGAACCACGCACAAAGCTGGCAATGCCAGCGCTGGCCACACCGAGAATGACAATAACGGTGACCAGTTCAATAAGGGTAAATCCGCGGCTGCGCCGGGTGGTACTGATCATACGTTCCACCGGTAACTGCTGAAGGTTATGGCTTCACCGCCGGGCGTGGTTACGGTTATGACAATCCGCTTTACGTTGCCAATAACCGTGCCGCTACCACCGGCATCGTCATTGACGCCGTCTTCGTTATCATCATAGTAAACCTGAACGGCGACAGAGAAACCGGTATACAGACTCTCGCCATTGTAAAGCACTGGCAGGCCCTGGGCCGACAATATAGTCGCCCCGGATTCATTCAGGCCATTGTAATCATCAATATCATCAAACTGAGCGCGACCTTCGCCGGCATCGGGGCCGAGATTTCCCGAAGTCGTACAGGGTATAGATTCATTGCAGCGCTCGCCGGTGCTGCTGTTAGCCAGGTTGTTATCGAACGCGCGGGCATTAATTTCGCTCATCAGCGATTGCGCCAACTCGCTGGCCCGTACCTGCCAGATGGGCTCCACACTGAGCCGCGACTGCGGGCCAATCAAACCAATGATCACCATCATAATGATGGAAAACACAGTAATACCAATAATCAGTTCAACGAGGGTAAACCCTTTAACCACTTTAACAGGCATGGATGTAGCCCTCGCTTTCAATACAAACATCCACGCTTGACTCACCAGTGATAGTTACCCGGCACGGCGTTCCCGTACCACAGTTAGCTGCATTGTTCAGCGGCCTGCCCAGCGCATCAAACCCGATATAACTGAAGTTAATCAGCGCGCCATCGGCACTGGATAAGCTCAGTCCCTCATCGGTAAGCTCGGTACCCACAGTGGCCAGAAACCCTGGAGCATCACTGGCTATGCCGCTGCCGCACGTAGCACTGCCGTTACCAGGTGCATAATCGAGTGCTGGTGGTCCGTATGCGCTATTAGCGCCGTATTGAAAGTTAAGCCGAAAGCAAAACCCGTCACGGGTATCCTGCATGGCTCTGATTTGCATATTACGAAGGGCGGACACAAGGCGGTCCTGATAGGCGTATTCAACATAGCCCTGACGGCTCTGAAGTCGGGTGCCGGCCACAACGGCCAGCACGCCGATTAGAGTTATTACAGTGACTAGTTCAACTAAACTAAAACCACCGGCTCTTTTAATGACCTTACCGGTCATAGTTCAAGCCACAATCAAAAAATTATGGTTAACAACCTGTGTCAACTAAAGCGACTGAAGGAACACCACTATCAGTTGCTTCTGTATAAGTTACTGCACAAGTATTATCTGTAGTCCCTTCAGGGTAAAAAGTAATTACACCTGCAACTTCAGGACTAGAAGTCTGATCCCCTGCCGTTGTAACAACAGCATCCCAGTCCGTATCGGTGATATCAGTCCACGCTGAAATTGTTGGAGTCCCTGTAAGTAACATCGTATCCGCATCAGGGTAACCATAGTTAATATTTACTGTGGTGCCGTTTATCGAAACAGTCGTTGCTGCGATGCCCTGCGAGCCTGCGATCGCTGATTTTGCATAAACTAATTGCGAGCCACCTTGTAATCCGGCTTTAAGACCCTGAAGAGTAGATGCCCGAGCATCGCTCTGGAAGTCAATAAAACGCGGTGCGGCTGTTACGGCTAAAATGCCCAGAATTACGATCACGATGATCAGTTCAATTAAAGTAAAACCACGCTGTTGCATGTTAATTCCCCTCAAAACAAGTTTTTCTATTATTCACTATTTTTCAATTGAGTACAGCGTTTTACTGTACTAATTAGACGAATTGTTAGTATTGTTACTAAAGACTACCACCTGGCCAATTCTGGGATCGTATATAAATCCATCCCCAACGGTGTCATCGGTTGGTGCATTCTGTAAATTCCGTACTGATTTACTCAAATAATAAAAGCACAGGTCATTGCCACCGGAGCCTGTACCATTACTGAAGTTAGTAAAATAACGGAAGCTGTCAAACGGGCGGTTTGCCCAGTTAGACGTGATGGTAGGTGCGCTCTGCATAATCAGGTTAAAAATACTCTCACAATCCAGTGCCGACATGGCATCATCTTCGGTGCTGTTGTCGTTATTTACCTGCCCGGTGGGATAGCCGGTATTGCGGTCTACGCCCACAATAATTCCATCGATGGTCACATACGACAGATTGGCGCCCTGATTGTCACGCGGCCGGGCCTCAAGCTCCCATTCCGCCCTGACCAGACCGACGCCGGTAGCAAAGCCGCCGGAAACCGCCTCGATGGTGGCATCTTCAGCTTGTTCAGTCACATCCAGGAAGCGCGGTATTGCCACCGCTGCCAGTAACCCCAGTAAGACCACTACAATAGTGAGCTCAATGAGGGTAAAACCTTTTACACCCGCGATCTGCGAACCCGCGTTGTGACGTTTACAATTTGTCATAGATAACTCCTGAACTCCCAATTTACTCACGAACTAGTCATTCCCTGATTGTTGAACAATACCTGTAAAAATACTGTAGTCGAAATAGGGGCCGGTACTCACCCGGTAGCGACACCGTGCATTCGGTGTTTGCTCCCCTTCATTGTCGCTGGCGTAGTAATCACCCAGTACCCGAAATCCCTCAACCCGGGTTGACGTATTCAGTAATTGCTCCCAAAGCTGCAAACAACTCTCTGAACTCGGCTCAACTTTCGGCCAGCCAAAGTGAGCCATTCTTACCGGCCGGCGGCCGACTTCCTTACCTTCGTTGTCGTAGTGCACCAGCATAATCATTTCCGGGCGGCCTTCCGCCTGCCACTGCCAGTGAGCATTGGTGGCACTGGTTGCAAACTGGCGGGCATAGCCCTGCATAATTTGTGCTTCCACATCCGGTTCACTGTCGTACACATACACAATCGCGGTTGCCATCAAAATGGTAAACACAACGATGACCGCCAGGTTAACCAGCACCCGGTTAAGGTTATGTTCTGCAACGTCTTTTGATTTCAAGCTTATTGCCCCTTAATCGCACTCATCATGTCCCACATCGGGGTAAAGATACCCAGTGCCAACACCAGTACCATGCCTGCCACAATACCTATCAATACCGGCTCTATCTTGGCCGTCAGGCTATTGAGGTCATAGTCAACTTCACGTTCGTAAAAGTCTGCCACCTCAGCTAATAGTTCATCTACCCGACCGGTTTCTTCACCCACATTGACCATTTGCAGCACCATGGGGGTAAACAGTCCGCTTGCCTGGGTGACCCTCGACAGGTTTTCGCCCTTCTCGATACTCTGGCGCATATCAATTATCTTGGTTTCCATAAAGCGGTTACCCACCGCTTCAGCTACCAGATTAAGTGCCGTGGTTAACGGTAAACCGGCTTGCAGCATCATCGAGAAACTGCGGCAGAAACGGGCAAGCAGCGAGCGCTCTATCACCTTGCCAATAATCGGCAGCTTGAGTTTCTTACGGCTCCAGGTCAGGTTTCCGTCTGGCGTTTGTAAGTAGTTACGTACGCCAAAAACTATAGCAATAAAAGCACCTATTAATATGTACCACCGATTAATAAAAAAGTCAGACATACCCAACAGGAAACGTGTCATCACCGGTAATTCGGCGCCGAACTTATTGAACATATCGGCGAACTTCGGGATAACAAAAATGTTCATAATGATGAGCGCCGCCACCAGGGCGAACACCACAAAAATCGGGTAGCGGGTTGCCGCTTTAATCTGACGGCGGGTTTCCTGCTCGCGCTCAAGGTAGCCGGCCAACTGCAAAAATGCCTCGTCCAAGCGACCGGTATTCTCACCCACGTGTACCACGCTAACATATAATCGATCGAAGATTTCACTGTGCTGGTGCATGGCCGAAGACAGCGTACGCCCTCTTTCCAGCAGGCTGATGATATCGGTCAGGGCTATTTTCAGGCGTAGCGACGATGACGATTCGGCCAGACTGCTTACCGCACGTAAAATCGGGATACCGGCATGAGTCAGGGAATACATCTGACGAGATAAAATCACCAGTTCATCAAGACTCACTTTAGGGGTGAGGAAATTAACCTTTACCTCGCTCTGTGTCGCACCGCCTTCTACCGGGTTAATTGAAATCGGTGTAATACTGCGCGCCAGCAACATTTTAGCGGCGGCGTTAGCGTCAAGTGCATCCAGCATGCCGCTTTTCATTTCGCCACCAGGCTCACGGCCGGTATAACTGAACCTAGGCATCCGGTAAGTCCTCCAGACTCAGGCCGCCTGTATTGCCATTGTTGCCAGAATCGCTCTTTGCAGGCTGGTCATCCTGCTCGTCGCTTTGCGGCAGCTCAGCCACCATTTCTACCAGCTTCAGTACCTCTTCTACCGTTGTCTGGCCCATTTTGGCATAGGTCAGCGCAACGTGAGACAACGGCTTATAGCCCGGACTGCGTAAAGCATGTTCACCAAAGGCAACCGTGTCACCGGCTTTCAGAGCATTCATCATCGGCTCGGTCAGTTCGAGTAGTTCAAACACGCCCATCCGGCCGCGATAACCGGTATGGTTACACTTCTGACACCCCTTACCCCGTTTAAAGGTAACGTTATCCAGGTTGTTATCAATATGCCCGAGCCAGAACAGTTCATCGTGTGAAGGTTGGTGCGCTACCTCGCAATTATCGCAAATCCGCCGCACCAGGCGCTGGGCAATGATGCCTCGCAGTGAACTGGCGACCAGGTAGCCTGCCGCGCCCATATCGAGCAAACGAATGGCACTGGATACGGCATCGTTGGTATGCAGCGTAGATAATACCAGGTGACCAGTTAACGCACCGCGCAAACCAATTTCCACGGTTTCCTGATCCCGCATCTCACCCACCATGATGATATCCGGGTCCTGACGCAACGTGGTGCGCAGGACACTTGAGAAGTTAAGTCCGATACGGCTGTTTACCTGCACCTGGTTAATGCGCGGCAGACGGTATTCAACCGGGTCTTCAACGGTAATGATTTTACGCTGCGGCTGGTTTAATTCACTCAGGGCACCATATAGTGTGGTGGTTTTACCGGAACCCGTCGGGCCGGTTACCAGGATCATACCGTGGGGCCGTTTCAGTAACACCCGTAAACGATCGAGTAATGGCCTGGGCATGCCGGTTTCATCCAGGGTTAATACCCCGGCTGACTGATCCAGCAAACGCATGACCACCGCTTCACCGGTTTGTACCGGCATGGTTGATAAACGCACATCCACACGGTGACCCTTCACCCGAACCTGGGTACGGCCATCCTGCGGTAGACGCTTTTCTGAAATATCCAGACCAGCCATTAGCTTAAGGCGTAATACCAGCGCTGCGGCAATGTTATTTTCCGGGATGACGGTTTCCTGCAATACTCCATCAACACGCTGCCGGATGCGTAATTGTTGCTCGTCAGGCTCGATGTGTATGTCCGATGCCTTGGCCTGTACCGCATCCTCAAAGATCGACTGCAGCAGGCGTGCAACGGCGGTATCCTGCTCATCCTCGAGCCCGGCGGTAAGCTCAAATTCCTGCTCACCGCGGTACTCATTGGCCAGCTGTTGGGCAAAAGAGGCAATTTCATCGGTACGCCGGTAGAAACTGTCGTAAGCGCCAAACAACTGCTGTTCACTTACTACAGCCACTTCAATAGGTTTGGGCAGGATCTCGCTAAGGTTATCCACGGCGGTGAGGTCGGCCGGGTCGCTCATTCCCACCAGTAATTTATCGCCACGATCTTCCAGCACCAGCGCCCGGTAACGACGGGCCTGTACTTCCGGCAGCAGTTTGACTGCAGCCGGACTGACATTAAAGTGATCAATGTCGATCAGCGGCACATTTAAGTGCGTGGAGAGCAATTCCAGCAACTGCTTTTCGGTAACCAGCTCCATGGCTATCAGCGTGGCGCCGAGCTTGCGGCCGGTCTGGCGTTGATCAGCCAGCGCCGACATCAGTTGTGGCTCGTCTATCAGCCCTTGCTGTACCAGCAGGTCACCCAGCCTGACTTTTACACCACTCATGATGAAACTCCTGTCAGATTAGCTAGGCGCTGGCGAATAAATTGTTCAATGCCGTCCTCAAGTTGTCGTAGTGACAACGCTTCCCGGTAGCTGCTTAGCGCGAGGGCTGTAACACCCTGTTTGTCGGCAACCACCGCCTGACCGAGCCACCATTTAGCATTCTGACTATCAAGCAAGACCAGTTGTGCGTAGTCTTGCAGCGCGTCATCGAGCAGGCCGAGCTTTTGCGCCAGCGATGCCCGGTAACCCAGCAGTTCAATGGATGGCTGGGCGTAGTCATTAATGTCCTGCAACGTGTAATACGCCAGTTTGGTCTCGTTTTGCTGCACCAACAAGCGCGCATACATCAGTCTGACACTGCTGTCGGCGGGCATATCCGCCACGGTTTGCTGCAGTAGCTGCTGGGCGTCGGTAGTGCGACCAGCACTAAAATACAGGGCGGCCAGCCGTTTACGGGCCGCCACGTTATCAGGTTGCTGGCGGATCAGCGTACGTAACAACTGCACAGCCATTGGCGTATCGTTCTGGCTAAGGGCCTGACGGATTTGCGCTTTAAGGGCTTCTTCCGGATTCGCAGCACTGGGTTTAATCACCGGCTCAGCGGGCGCTTCATCAGGCTCAGGTGCTGCTGCCGGGGAAGGTTCTGATACCGTGGCGTTGCCACCTGAATACGCAGCCACTCTCGCCAGCGCACTGGGTTGAGGATCACCGGCAGAGGACTCGGTGCGTTTAGGTTGCGCATTGATATCGACCGGACCATCCATTACGCCCATGGTATTTTGCGGCTTTGTAGCTGGTGAAGCTATAATCTGTCTGGGTTCTTCAGGCTCAGCCGTTTGTGGTTCCGGCTCTTCAGGCGCTATTGCCCGGGCGGCCACGGCATCAGGTACAATCTGGTTAATCGGCCCTACTGAGGGGCTTTGTGGGTGAGTATCCTCGTTGGCAACCGGCCATAAGTAAACGGCGCCAATAGCTATTACGCCAAGCAGCAGAATGACAGCAATGCGCAACACTGACGACGACTTTTTAGCAGGCGGCTGATAGTTAGCCGGCGTAGCCTGACTGGCTTCCCGGTTCTCTAAGTCTTTCAGCATTTTATTGACTACACTCACAGTGTCGCCCTCATGTTCCATATCCCTGCAATCATCGCAATCACTACTACTGTGGTCGCTAATAGCAACCATTTACTCTGCGGGTTAAACCACCACTTACTGCTCACCGTTTGCGCTGCTTCTGTATCGGCAGATGCCGCAGCGATGTGCTCCGGTTCGACGGCAGACTTGCCTTCGCCATAAGCCAGCATTAACGCTTTATGGGCCAACACATTCACTACCCGTGGCGTGCCGGCACTCGCGCGGTAGAGTAACTCACAGCACTGACGATTAAATAAATCGGTACCATGATAACCAGCCACATTCACCCGGTGCCTGACATACTGATACACCTGATCAGGATCCATAAGTGCCAGGCTGTAACTAAAGGTAATTCGCTGTCGTAACTGGCGTAGCTCCGGTAAAGCCAGCTTTTCATCCAGTTCCGGCTGCCCGAATAGCACAACCTGAAGTAACTTGCGCGACTCGGTCTCCAGATTGGTCATCAACCGTAACGCCTCAATACTTTCTGTGGGCAACGCCTGGGCCTCATCAATAATCAGTACCGCACTTTTCTGCTGCTGATGAATGGCAATCAAACGCTCCTGAATCTTTTGAGTGAACTCCTGCTGATCGCAGTCGCTGCCCAGCTCCACGCCTAACTCATTGGCCACCGCACGCCGTAACTCAGTGGGCGATAGCATCGGATTTGGCACGTAAGCAGCCACAAAATAATCCGGTAACTCATTCAGCAACTTTCGGCAAATCAGCGTTTTACCAGTACCCACTTCGCCGGTAACCTTGATAAAGCCTTCACCGGTTTTCAGTGCCGTCAGTAATACCTGCATGGCCTCATTGTGGCTTGGCAAACCAAAAAAATAGCTGGTATTCGGGGTCAGCGTAAAAGGCAGTTCACGGATGCCAAAGTGATACAGGTACATAATTAGTCTACGTACAACCAGTCGGCCATTTTTTCACGGCTCAATTCAATTTGTTCTGCCCAGGTACCGCTGCCAATCACGGTGGGTTTAAGCAGAATAATCAGCTCCTTCTTGGTCTCACGCTGGCTTTTGTTAGTAAACAATTCGCCCAGTAGCGGTATATCACCAAGCAACGGCGTTTTTGATTCTGAGTCGGTCAGGCTGGTTTGCATCAAGCCACCAATCACAACAATTTCGCCCGACGCTGCTTTAATGATGGTGTCAGACTCACGTATGGTACTTTGCGCCAGCGGCAGGACAATTTGCTCCTGATTCAGGCTTACCACTTTTTCCTGCTCCTGGGTTTCGATAACAGAAGGGTGAACGTGCAGCAACACCGAGCCGTTTTCATCAATTTGCGGCGTTACATCCAACGCGATCCCGGAAAAGAACGGCGTAAGTTCGATATTAGGCACAACCGATGTGGTGGTGGAGGTGATGGTGTTCTGACTCGACACATCCGTAACGAAATACTCATCGTCACCCACTTTTATCACCGCTTTTTGGTTATTAATGGCGGTGACTCTGGGGCTGGACAACACCTGTACATTTCCCTGCGTAGACAGCAGTGAGATAACTCCGGAGAAATCCTGGTTAAGGAAGGATAAGCTGGTAACGCCACCCAGCGACGCTGAGATTTCATTACCAATGGTGGCCGCGGTGTTACTGAAGGTAAAGTCGGTACTGCCAACATTTGCCACTACCTCAGACCAGTTAATGCCCTGCTGGTAGCCGTCATCAAGCGCCACTTCAAGAATTCTGGCCTCCAGAATAACCTGGCGCTGCAGGCTTGCTTCGGAGGTTTTCAGGAAACGTTTAATATCACGGATCTCATCCGGCATAGCACGAATGGTGACCAGGCCGGCCTGTGGCGTAACAAATACCGCGCGACCGCCTTCGGTGCCAATCATCGATTCCAATGACGCTTTCAGATCGGTCCAGAAATCGGTCTCTGTTCGGGTTGAAATAGAGGTGCCGTTTATGTTGTTTCCAAACTGGTTCCCCAGATTGTTACTGTTAGCCGAATTGCCGCTGAAATTATTAAAATTGCTGTTGGAATTACCGTTGCCGTTGTTATCGGCCTGGGAAACACCGCCAGAGATAATGCTGGTTTGTGTTGAGCCGTCCCGTTTCATCAGCAGGTAGTTCACCGCCAGGGTTTCAGTGCGCATGCCGGCCGGCAGAACTCTGAACACATTACTCTTACGGCTGATATCAAAGCCGTAAAGGTCGCCCAACAGCTCCATCACCTGCTCCATGGAGACCTGTTTTAAGCTCAGGGAAATTTCACCGCTGACGTCGGGGTGAATCGCCACGCTGTAAGGGGTATCTGCCACCAGGCCGGTAAAAAAGGCTTTAACACCAACGCCGTCGGCTTCGATATCGTATTTTTCCGGTCCGAATAACGAGGGGCGTTCACCGGTGGTTGCCACATCGCCAAGCAGATTGGTTACACTGTCCGGCACATCCTGCAAGGAATCCGGTGTCGCTTTGGCATTTTTCTGCGCGGCTTGTTCATGTGCAATTTGTTCAGCCAGTTGCTGTTTTAGTGATTGTTCTACCACGGATTCTTCGGGTGTCGACTGACAACCCGCCAGTGCCATAGCCAGAGCGAAGTATATCAAACGTTTATTCATGCTACTCATTTTAATAATTCTCTGCTGCATTGGTTTTCACGTTGCCCCGTTGGCTGACCCATAAAGTCATTGTTTTCCAAACCCCGTTCTCATCACGCGCAATCACCACGCTACGTGGATTAATTTCTTTGATCACTGCGCCCTGTATTGTCTGCCCTGGTTTAACTGCTTTACCGTTTATTACTGCAGTCCGGCTGGCGCCTAGCTGCAACACTGCTTCCAGCTGTAATTCAATAGCCGCTGCTGCTACCGCCGCACTGGCCTGAGGGGCCGTGCGTGACGGGCGCGTTGGATCCTCAAGCACCTGCGCTCCGGCGGGGCTAACGAGCATGGATATCAGCAACCAAGGGGACACTTTATTCAACACCTATAAACGCCTTTTCAGTACTCAGAGTGTAAACCTGAAGGGTTACCTCAGCAGTGGGATATTCCTTTACATGATAGGCCATGGAGCGCCAGTACAGTTTGTCTGACAGTTGCTCCAAGCGGGCCAGGAAATCGCGTACCGCAAAATAACGCCCTTCGAAGGTCAGCGTAACCCCGTGCTGGTAAAGCGGAACCTCTGCCATAGCCGGATTATCGGCAAAAATATTTTCCGGGCTGACTGAAGCCATTTCGATGAGTTTTAGCCCATCGGCCTGGGAAAACACCTGCTCGATCAGCGCGGGCATTTGCCGGGGCAGGACTAAATCAGCTAATTGCGCGGCAAAATTTTCCTGCAGCCGCACCATGCGCTTATCTACCTGGGCTATCTGCTGCTTCAGGCTGGCATCCGGATCTTCGGCCAGCGCCTGCTCATAAACCAGTTGCAGCTCTTTAAGTGTGGTGACTTCGTTGCGGGCAATCTCAATACTACTGCTCGTTTTACCGTTTTCCTTAATGCCAGGCTCAATCAGCAAAAAAACCAGCACGGCAAGGACTACCACCATTCCCGAGGCAAAGATTAACACCTTCTCGCGCTGACTCAGAGCGGCAAATTTTTCTTCATACTGGTCAAAAGTCACCGCAGACCACCTTGTTGCGTTGTTTCAGGCACCCGGGCCATATTTAACTCAAAGCGCAGTTGCTCGTCGTCCCGGTACAGTCGGGTGGAGTCAAAGGTGCGGCCGGAGAAAGCTGAAGTCTGTCCCAAACGTTGTAACCACTTGGGCATGGCCTGCGGGGTACTCAGTTGCCCTTGTAGCACCATCATGTTTTCACTGACTTCAATGGTATCGAGCCAGATATCCTGACTGTCTTTCTGAGCCAGGCTATCGAGCATCCCGGCAAAGCCCTGTTGCTTAATTTGTTCCCGCTGACTGAGTTCACGCACCAGCAGTTCTCTATTTGCCAGTTCCTGCTGACGTTGTTCCAGCGTGCGGGTAAGCCCGGCATCCGGCTTACGTTGCTCAAGCGTAGTTTTAAGGTTGTTTACCGACACCGATAACTGCTGTTGCAGGTCCTGAACCTCTGCCAGTTCGGTACGTTTAGATGCGCCGTACCAGGCGACACCGGCCCAAATCAGTAGCAATACAGTGAGGGTTGCTCCCCATGCCAGCAGTACACTGGTAAGTGAAAGCAAATCGAGGCGCGGTGCAAACTCGGCAGAATAAAAGTTAATTCTGTTCTTCATGCCGCAGCCTCGTTTTTGCTCTGCGGCTCAGCAGATCCGCCAATCGCTGCGCCAAGACTAGAGTAATTCACCCGCGTTACCGACATACCCGGCTCGGCGGCAGTCACTGCGGGAGTGAGATCACTGACAGTGGCGCTCACCACCTGCTCAATCTGGCTGGCCAGGGCATCCCGATGAGGCGTATCAAGGCGCATCATAATCTGTCTGACCGGAGCCTGCCGTAACTGGCTTTCATAAAAATCCATAGAGCGTTGAATCTGCACACTTAACGACTCACCAATGCCCATTCTGAGCTCGTCTTCAGTAAAGCTACCCAGGTTCTCAAAGCCTTTGAGACGGCGGCTGAAATACAGTTGGCCGTCTTTGATGATATTCAGACAAATTTCTTCTCCGGCTTCCTGTACCACAGTCAGGATAGGATCAGACTGCACCGGCATTAATTCGCAGGTAGCCAGCTCCTCAACGGTAATCAACTGGAGCACCAGGCCAGCGTTAAATACTGCTTCGCTGACATTCTCGACATCTTCTTTGGGTAGGGCAAACACGTTAATTCTGGCATTGCCGGCCAGCGGCACCGGTAAATCGGTGTAATCGATGGCCATTTCTTTATCGCTGCCGGTAAGCTCTTTCACCGACCAGGACAAGGCGGCGGTAATCTCATCGGCCTCCACGGACGGGCGGTCAATCTGCAGAATCTGATACCAGTGAATTGAAAACGCAACATAGGTCGGGGTGCCGGTCAGGCCGTGTTTATCGACCCATTTGGCAAGGTGAGCGCCCCAGTGAGAAAAGCTGACCGTTTCTTCAAACGCCAGGGTAACTTCGCCGTTTTGTTTTTTAAGCGCACAAAACGTTACCGAATCCAGCGACACTGCAATTCCGATTGCATGATAGCCAGATTTTTTTTGGAATTTTTGTTTGAGGAAAGAACGCCAACCAATGCGCATATATTTTTATAACTTCGTATAATTATTAGTTAAATTACAACAGAGTTTAGCTCAAAGTACCAGTGTCGGGTACCACACTTTTGTCGAACAATGTACCAAATCACTGCTACCCCTTATAATTTCCACATAACACTCTGACATCAAGGTTAATTTTGGCAGACAACGTCACCAACATTGTGGTTGCTAATAGCGTTGACGACATGGCGGGCGGTGCGTCCTACGCCCCGGCTGACGAGCCTTTCGAGCAGGCCAGGCTGGTTGCCCGGCAATGGTGTCACGGTTACAACCAGCTTACCGATATCCGCCAGCACCAGGCGATGCTGATAACACAACTAAAGTGCCCGGGGTCGGTTCAGATTGAATCAACCTTTCAAATCGAATACGCCCTTAACTGCTCAATTGGCAAAGGCAGCTTTATCAATCATAACGCTATCTTTATTGATGTCTGCCCAATCAAACTGGGTAATCAGGTACTTATCGGCCCCAATTGCATTATCTCCAGCGCAGTGGGCAGAACACAGATTTGGCCAGAACATTATCCGCCACAGGAGGCGGGCCTGCCGGTTTCAATTGGTCATCGGGTATGGATTGGCGCTAACTCCATCATATGCGCCGGCGTGACGATTGGCGATAACGCGGTGATTGGTGCGGGCAGCCTGGTGACCAGCGATATCCCTGCCAATGCCGTCGCCTACGGCGTTCCCGCTACTGTACAGCGTAAAATTACACAAAATACTCAATAATCAGCCGGGAGCGGCCGATAACACCCACAGTGTTGTGCCAAAAAGAGTGATAACGTCTGATGAAAGGAATGAGCCTGTTGCCTTTACCAACCCATCATATGATGAGGGCTGCCCTGTTGACGCTAGCCCTGCTATTGAGTGCATGCGGCGGTGGGCTGAGTAAGGATGACTCGGACGAAAACTTTGCTGTTAATGCCGGTCGCGACCGCTCGGCAGCGGAGCAAACTGATGTTAGTTTATCGGCGCAGGTGTCTTTCCCATCCGGAGCGGTAGTTTACAGCTGGTCGTCAACACCGGCGCTTACCATCACCCACGATGACATCAGCATCGCCACGGCCAGTCTGACTACCCCGGTTGTTACCGCCGACACGCAGTATGTGGTCACCGTAAGTGCTACCGACAGTGCCGGTCAGTCAGCCTCAAATAGTTTTACGCTTACCGTAACCCCGGACAACCTGCCTCCCACCGCCATTATCACCCTTAGCGACTGGCCCGATTTACCGCCCGGCACCTACCCGGCAGGCGTATCCCTGACCTTTGACGGGCGCAACAGCTCTGACAGCGACGGTACCAGCAGCGAAGAGATTAGCGCCTGGGTCTGGCAACAAACCACTGGTGATGATGTACTGACCGGCATTGAAACCGACCAGTCGACACTGGTGATCGACACACCTATTACCGATGCCCGGCAAACCCTGACATTCAGCCTGACGGTAACCGACGATGAAGGAGCGGAAGATACCACAACGCAATCCATTACTGTCCTGTCACTAAGTGATACGCCACCGGAGGTGGATGCGGGGATCGATCAGGCACTGTTTAGTGGTGAGCGAATCGTACTGGCTGGAACGGCTTCCAGCACCGTGCCAGACGCCACTCCGATTACAACTTTGTGGACCTACAGCGGTGATGCAGCGCCGCAAATTATCAACCCGAATACTGCCGACACCTATGCTATAGCGCCGCTGGTAGACAGCGCCACAACCCTTGATTTTTACCTCACCGGGGAAGATAGGTTTGGTAACGAAGTGACCGATCATCTACGGGTACTGGTACGCCCATTCCCGCTACGGGTGCTCAATGATACCGGTATGACGCAACAGGCAACCAATTCGGCGTTATCGACTACTCAGCAAAACGCGTTTCCCGGCCAGGATGGTCAGCGTGGTGCTGATGCGCTGGCCGACAACAACGTGCTGGAAAAAGCAGGTCGCGGTGAAAACGGCTTTGACTTTACCAAGCTCAATGCCAATGGCGACGAAGAGGACGTGGATGCACCGCAGTTCAGCTGTGTGCGGGATAATGTCACCGGGCTGGTGTGGGAAGTAAAAACTACCGACGGCGGTCTGCGCGACCTTGATCACCGCTACAGTTGGTATGCCGAAGAAAACAACGGTGGCGCGCCCGGCAACCTTAATGGCACCAACACCAGTTGTACGCTGGCGAGCTGTAATACCAGTGCTTACATTGACGCTGTTAACAGTGCGGGATTATGCGGCTTTTATGACTGGCGTCTACCCAATCATCAGGAATTGATGTCACTGGTACACTTTGGCCGTACTGCCCTGCCGCGCATTGATACACAGTACTTCCCCAACACCGGAGCCGACAGCGCCGCTACGCTCTGGTACTGGACTGTCCAACCCAGCGCCGATGGCGTAAGCAATGATGCCGCGCAAAACGCCTGGGCCATTGATTTTATCAGTGGGGTAGATAATTTTCTTAATAAGTCAGATGCAGTAAGCATCCGGCTGGTCAGAGCGGGACGATAATCATGAAACGCCTAATCACTTTACTGCTTAGCCTGGGAGTAATGGCCCAGCTCTCAGCTCAGGAATGCCTTACCAATGCGGTTGAATCCACTCCGGATGAAGAATTCAGCCCATTCGTTACGGGCACCGTTTTACATATACCCACCGGCCTGATCTGGCAGCGCTGTGCAGTAGGACAAACCTGGACCGGCGAAACCTGCAGCGGCGAAGCAGAACAGTTGACCTGGCAGCAGGCGCTGGTATATGCCCGGGATTATGACGCTGAATTACTGGAAGGCTGGCGTGTTCCCAATGTCAAAGAACTGGCCTCTCTGACCGAGAAAAACTGCGTAAGACCGTCGGTGAATACCGCGTTTTTCCCGGCGACACCGCAAGACAGCTTCTGGTCGTCCACGCCAAGCCTGAACGACCCGGAAAGGGTCTGGACGGTGGCCTTCTTTAACGCCAGTTATTCCATTAAAGAAAAGCAACGGGCAGTCTACCTACGGCTGGTGCGCACCAATCTTCTCGAGTAGCCTCCAACGCTATTGCGCCAGCACATAATCGCCGGGAGCGGCCGGTAACGTCTTAATGGCTTCCACCGGTCTGGCGCTGACCTTACGGCTTGACTGTGAGGTTAGCCATTGCTGCCAGACCGGCCACCAGGAACCTTCCTGTAATGGCACTTCATCCAACCAGGCCTGGGGTGGCAGATAAGCCCCGTCTTCTTTACGGGTAGCCATCTGATAAACCCGATGGGCATGACCAGGTTCACTGATAATCCCGGCATTATGCCCACCATTGGTCAGTAAGAATGTAATATCCTTATCAATCAATAAGTTAATTTTATACACCGATTGCCATGGCGCGACATGATCCTTGGCGGTACCGACTACAAACAACGGTACCTGAATATCGGCCAGCGCAATGGGCCTGTCATCCACCATAAACTGACCGCTCGCCAGCGAATTATGTAAATAACACTGGCGCAAATATTCGGCATGCATGCGCGCAGGCATGCGAGTAGCGTCTTTATTCCAGGTCAACAGGTCGTTAGGGTGCTGGCGTTCACCTAGCAGATATTCTTTTACCCATCGCGACCACAGTAAATAATTCGCCCTCAGCAGAGTAAAAGTGCCAGCCATGCTTTCTTTGGGCAGGAAACCGTTTTTAGCCATCACCGCCTCCAACATCGACAACTGGCTTTCGTCAATGAATAACCTGAGGTCGCCGGCATCACTGAAATCGGTCTGTGCAGCCAATAACGTTAGCGCACAAAATGGATTACGCTTTTCCCGGGCCAGCCAGGCCGCAGCCATCGTCAGCAGGGTGCCCCCCAGACAGTAGCCAACCCCATTGATTTGTTCCCCGGGTACCCGTTGCTGAACGGCTTCTATTGCCTCACCAAGGCCTTTCTTCAGGTAATCGATCAGGCCAACGTTATGATCCTCTTGTTGAGGATTTTTCCAGGAAATCATAAATACCGTATGGCCCTGCTGCACTAAATACCTTATCAACGAGTTGTGCTCAGACAGATCCAGAATGTAGTACTTCATAATCCACGCCGGCACTACCAGCACGGGCTCAGCGCACACCTCTTCGGTGTCCGGGCTGTACTGAATAAGCTCCAGCAGGTTGTTTTTGAATACTACCTGGCCAGGTGTGACGGCAATATTTTCGCCTACACGGTAGGTTTCCTGGCGTTGAAGCTCAGGTTCCCTGAAGTACTGTTGCTGGATGTCCTCGATAAAATTATCAACGCCTTTCACCAGGTTCGCCCCGGCAGACTCCAGGGTTTTATGAATAACCTGCGGGTTAGTAGTCATGTAGTTAGCCGGTGACAAAGCTTCCAGCCACTGCCGCACGGAAAAGTTCACCATATCAGTATGGTGTTTTTCAACGCCCTGCACATCGCGGGTGGCCAGTTGCCACCACTGGCGCATGGCCAGGTAATTTTGCCGATACACGGCATAGGGCCAGGTTTGCCATTCGGGACCGGATAGCCGGTTGTCGTCTGCGGCTTTTTCGAGGTTTTTATTGAGCGTACTGGCATTAGTCAGACTTAAGTCCAGTAGTGCCTGCTGTTTACCCAGTGACAGCAGCAAATGAATAAACCAATCGGTAAAAGCCAGCGAATAAGCCACCGGATCGATGCCTCCGGTGAACTGCGCGAGGAGTTGATTAATGGCATAATCAGGATTAAGCGGTTCACTAACATCGTAGGGTACCGCATGCTGATCGGTGTAAGTATATTCAATAACGTTACTTTCGTGGTTTATCACAACAAGTCTCCCAGACTGTTTTGTTCAGCATAACAGCTTCAGCGCTTAAAAAGCTTGATCTTGATCGGTATCAATGCACATTTATTCATCAACCTGTAGTGTAACCGTGTAATATTACAAAGCGAGTTACAGCATTCACAATTTGGCGCCTCTGGCCGGAGAATCAATATGGAAATGATCCGCAATAAACCCTACAACAACATTACGGTGGGCGATAAAGCCTCGCTTAGCCGCACACTGACCCGTAAAGATATTCAGTTGTTTGCCATTATGTCGGGCGATGTAAACCCGGCCCACGTAGACGAGGAGTACGCTAACAGCTCTCAGTTTCATCACATTATCGCCCATGGGATGTGGGGAGGAGCATTAATTTCAACCGTGCTGGGTACCCAACTTCCAGGCCCGGGCACCATTTATCTTAAGCAGGATTTCACCTTCCGCCGCCCGGTTTGCCTGGGCGATAACCTCACCGTCACGGTAACCGTGTTAGAAAAACGTGAGCATTATCAAATCCTGCTCGGCTGTGCCTGTACTAATCAGGACGGTGAAGTTGTTATTGACGGTCAGGCACTGGTAAAAGCGCCTACCGAACAAATCGATAGGCCCAGAGCAGTGTTGCCGGCGGTTGAACTCAAAGAACAAAGCAGTGAGCGCTATCAGCAGTTTATGGACATGGCAAAAGATATGTCTCCGCTCAAAACCTGTGTTATTCATCCGGTGGATCTCAATTCACTGGCCGGCGCTGTAGAAGCCGCTGCAGATAACCTTATTACCCCTATTCTGGTGGGCCCCACAGCCCGCATCGAACAAGTCGCGCGGGAAAATAAACTCGACATATCCTCATTTGAACTGGTTGATACACCGCATAGCCATGCCGCGGCTGAAACGGCGGTAAAACTGGTAAGCAGTGGTAAGGCCGAAGCACTGATGAAAGGCCATTTACACACCGATGAAATGATGCATGAAGTACTCAATAAGGATTACGGATTAAGAACCGGGCGGGTGATGAGTCATATATTTGCGCTTGATGCCCCCAGTTACCACAAGACGCTTTTTCTCACCGATGCCGCGATAAATATCCGCCCTAACCTGGCCGCTAAAAAGGATATTATTCAAAACGCCATCGAACTGGTGTATACCCTGACAAACCGCACTCCCAAGGTCGCGATATTATCTGCGGTGGAAACGGTGGAAGAAAAAATACCTTCAACACTTGATGCCACTGCACTTTGTAAAATGGCCGAGCGTGGTCAGATAGTGGGAGGACTCCTCGACGGACCGCTGGCAATGGATAATGCCATTTCGGCTGAGGCGGCGAAAGCCAAGGGAATATTATCGCAGGTGGCCGGCGACGCTGACATTCTGGTCGCACCGGATTTAGAATCGGGCAATATGTTGTTTAAACAAATGCGTTACCTGTCCGGCATCGAAGGAGCAGGCATTGTACTGGGGGCCAGAGCACCGATTATTCTGACCAGTCGTGCCGGCGGGCCGCTAACCCGCAAAGTGTCTTGTGCCATGGCATTGGTTTATCAGCGTAAACGCGGGGATCTGCCGTTATGAGCAAGCAAACCGATAGCCCCCATTACCTGGTATTAAACAGCGGCTCTTCCACCTTAAAATACGCCGTATTTGACGCCATCAGCCTGGCGGTAGTAGAACGGGGCCTATTCGAACTTAATGAAGATAACTATGCCGAAACGCTGGAAGAAGTATTGCACCATGGCGGCTATGTCAGGGCTGTGGGGCACCGGGTGGTGCATGGCGGTACCGCCTATACGCAACCACTACTCATTGATGATAGCTCACTCGCATCACTCAATAAACAGTGCGATCTGGCCCCCTTACACCAGCCGCATAATCTGCATGCCGTGAGAGTACTGCGCGAGCTGCACCCGGAATTACCTCAGGTGGCCTGCTTCGACACCGCTTTTCACGCTACGCAACCTAGAGTGTCAACCGATTATGCTTTGCCTGACTCCTTGCGCCATCAAGGGCTTCGCCGTTATGGTTTCCACGGTTTATCTTACGATTACATCAGTCATCAGCTTGCCGCTTCAGATCCTTCAGCGGGCGGTAGATGTATTGTGTTGCACTTGGGCAGCGGCGCCAGTGGTTGCGCTATGTATAAAGGTAAAAGCGTTAGCTCAACCATGGGCTTTACCGCCCTTGATGGTCTGATGATGGCAACTCGCTGCGGCACTTTGGATCCGGGGCTGGTATTACACTGCATAACCCACTTGGGGATGTCGGCCTCAGAAGTGACCAGTGCATTGTATAAATCGTCGGGGCTGCTGGGGGTTTCCGGTTATTCTGGTGACATGCGAATTCTGGAGCAACATGATGATGAGCCTGCTGTGACTCATGCACTTACCCTGTATTGCCGCTACATCGTACGAGCCATTGGTAGCCTGACCGCCGAGTTACAAGGCCTGGATACGTTGATTTTTACCGCAGGAGTGGGAGAAAACGCTCCGGATATCCGCCGCAGGGTGTGCGAGCAGCTCTGCTGGCTTGGCGTTGAGTTAGATAATACCGCCAACCAGGACAACCGCCCCATAATCAGCACGTCATCATCAACTGTCACTGTGCGAGTGATCCCCACCAATGAAGAATGGATGATTGCCCACTACATGCAGCAGGCGCTTAATTCGTAAAGCGCTTGTCGCTGTGAACTGCGCCTTTCAAATCTGGTCTATCAACCCGCGCTGACAGGACGTTTTATCTGGCTATTAACCGGCTAAACAACCGGCTCACTAATAGCGCTTACTCTCTCAATAAGCCCGCCAATCAAGCCCTAAAGATTAAGTAAAACTAAACATAGATTTTAATCAAAATTAAAACATATGTTGTAATCAAGAATTATTCGCATTATTATTCTCTCAAATTTTGCAGTCGATCATTCCTCAACCAACACAGATTGGAGAGGCTGTTGACCGATATTTCAGCTCAGCATACCTGGAGACTTTAGTTTGAAATTTGCACTATCAGTAGTTGCCGCAGCGCTTACCTTTAATACTTCAGTATCAGCCAACACGGCGGATGACCCGGAACGCATTACTATTGAAGGCCAGTATTTATCGATCAATGAGTCCAATTCGGTAAAAACACCCACGCCGATTATTGATGTACCACAAAGCCTGTCGATTATGACAGCCGAGGAGATTACCGAGCGCGGGATCACCAGCATCGGTGAAATCATCGACTACACGCCAGGCGTGAACACCTCTCAGGGTGAGGGACACCGCGACTCAGTGGTATTTCGCGGCGTTCGCTCGACAGCAGATTTTTACATGGATGGCAACCGCGATGACGTGCAGTACTATCGCTCGCTGTACAATGTGGAACAGGTGGAAATCCTGCGCGGGCCCAACGCCCTGCTTTTCGGCCGCGGTGGCACCGGCGGAATCCTGAACCGGGTCTCAAAGAAAGCAAAATTAGATGAAACCTTTACCGGTTACAAAGCCACGCTGAACACCTTTGGCGGCTATGGCGTAGAAATCGACACCAACACCGATATGACCAGCACCTCAGCGCTGCGTATCAATGCGATGTACGAATCGCTGGATAACCACCGCGACTTCTTCGACGGCGAGCGCATTGGATTTAATCCTACCGCCAGATTTGAATTAAGCGACGACAGCGTGCTGGATATGTCTTACGAGTACATCAACCACGAACGTTTTATTGACCGCGGTATTCCCACCGGCGCTGATGGTCGCCCGGTAGAGTCACTGAAAAATGTGGTATTTGGCGACCCGGAGAATAACTATCACGAGCTGGAAGCCCACGTATTCCGCGTAAACCTGTCGCACCAGTTTAACGATTACACCAAAGCCAACGTGAACGTGTTTTATGGTGATTACGATAAGGTTTACTCAAATTTTTACGCCAGTGACTATGACGCCGACACCAACATTGTTGAACTGGACGGTTATATTGATGAAACGGCTCGCGACAACCTGATTGTATCAGGCAACCTGATCAGCGAATTCAGCACCGGCAGTATTGGCCATATGGTGATCGCCGGTACAGAGGTGATCCGCACCAATTCAGACCAGTTCCGCTTAAACTCCGTATTTGATAGCACAGGGAATGACCGCGAAACGTTTATTACCCAGCGCCCGCTATTGTTTAGCGGCTTTAGCGGCATCAACGCTACCGGTAATCAGGTCACCACCGCTTTTACGGCACTCAATGATGACACTCGCGTAACCTTAGATGTTGCCTCGTTCTTTGTGCAGGATGAAATTGAGCTATCTGAACACCTGGACCTGGTACTTGGTGCTCGTTTTGACCGTTTCGATATTGAAGTATTTAACGCTAAAGCAGTGGAAACCCGTAGTCGCACCGACGAACAGGTTTCTCCTCGCGCCGGTCTTATTTATAAGCCACAGGAAAACATCTCCCTTTATGCCAGTTACAGCGAGTCTTTCCTGCCGCGCAGTGGCGAGCAATATACCGATATTAACGGCAGTGACAACCAACTGGATCCTGATACCTACAGCAATCAGGAAATTGGTATTAAGTGGGACTTTGCCCAGGGTCTGAGCTTCACTGCCGCCGTATTTGAAAACGAGCAAAGCTCTCCTCAGGTGGCCGATGATAATCCGGAAACCCTGGATGTGATTGATTCAGACATCTCTGGCTACGAGCTGCAACTCACCGGCTATCTGAATGATGACTGGCGCATTACCGCTAATTACAGCCACCTTGAAGGCGAAATAGTAGACCGCAACGGTCCAACCGGCCGCACGCCTCGCGAGTTGCCGGAAAATACCTTCTCGGTATGGAGCACCTATCAGGTGAATGACGTATTTGGCGTAGGCCTGGGTGCTACCTATCAGGATGAGAGCTTTATTAACAACGGTAATTCGGCGGTATTACCCAGCTATACCCGTTGGGATGCCTCGGCGTATTACGATATCAGCGAAGACCTGCGCGTGCAGCTGAACATCGAAAACCTGACCGACGAACTGTACTTCCCGAATGCCCAAGCCACCCATCAGGCAACGGTAGCGGCGCCACTTAACGCGATGCTGACAGTTGTAGGCAGATTTTAAGAAGTCTTTGCGCCTGTAAGCCTTTAAAGCCAAAGGCCCTGCACAAGCGGGGCTTTTTTTCGCAAACACAAAAGCCTATTAGCCCGTTTAAAGAGCGGTTTCCCGCTGAGCTTTACTTTCGCAATCCGAAACGTTTCAGAAAGTCACTCACAGAAATCGTGGCGTAATCAACATATTCACCGGCATCGTAAAACCGGCCATGGCAATGGGGACAGCTTTCAAAATGAATATGTCGCTGCGCGCTGTCGGTCATCTCGAGCATTTTACTATTCGGACACACCGGGCATTGAATATCGCTTATTTCACTATAAAGCGTGCCCATTTTCTTATCGCCGGTGTCCAGAGCGCGGGCAAAATCCTTTAGCGCCTTATGCTCCATCACATCAAACCATAAGCCGTGGCAGGTGCTGCAACGCTCAACCACGCCGGCAGGCGTATTGATATGCTCAAAACGACCATGACACTTGGGACAATCCATCTAACTTCCTGCAGAAGTGAAACTGACAGAATTCTACTATATGCATTTTTGGCGGTGCTGTCATTGCCAATAAAAAACCCCGCTGATGCGGGGTTTGTAAAACAACCATACCTTAGATCTAAAACGGTAGTTCACATAAAAGAAAAGAAGTTACACTCAATCAATTGAAAATAAATGATTTTTATTAAACCGCAGGTCAAAGCGTTAAGTTTGGGTAACAATTGAAAATCTTTTGTACCAGTACTGCGAGATTATTAGCCGCCAAGCGTAAAGATTGAATCTTGACATTTTTAGCGACAGTAACTGATCAACTCCTGCGGATCTAACTCACAAAACCTAAAAAGAGGGTATTGAATGGCTGGTTGTTTCTACATCTCGGTGAAAGAAAATCCTTTAACTCAGTTGTTACCGAGCTTATGCCGCAATCCACATATAAAATAAACATTTAAAAATATGGCTATGTTCGGATTAACTGTTGTTGAATCGAAAAGAGCCTGTTTTCGTTAAGGTTTTCTGGAGTATCCATAAACCTGAACCAACCTAGGTAGTGT
>MDTF01003548.1_pt1 | contig 55589 bp, 47 predicted proteins | sample 811191 | NCBI WGS metagenome assembly MDTF01 (sample SAMN05326649, study PRJNA326480) | marine metagenome | isolation source: seawater | place: Southern Ocean | collected 2011 | reverse complement strand
TTCTATAAAGAACCAAACAATGGAAGCCCCGGTTGGTATTTAGGTGTTTATTGGTCGCGGGCAGTTGGCCGCTCTATTTGGGTTGAACAGGTGGTCCAATATGAAAGCGACTATAGAATCGTTTCTCGGGGTTATCTCACTTCTACGCTAGCTGGTTTAGAGCTTAGAATCTTACTTGAGTAGATTGGTTCTTACAAAGCCAGAGATTACTTTTCCGTCAGCTCTACCGGCCATCGCACTTGATGCAAGTCCCATTACTTTTCCCATATCCGCCATTCCTGACGCCCCAAGCTGGCCGATGATTTCAATCACTTTTGCTTCAATTTCAGAATTGCTTAATGCGGACGGAAGGTATTCACTTAATACATTTGCTTGTGCAAGTTCTTCCTCAGCCAGGTCATCCCTGGATTGTGTTGTATAAACTTCAGCTGTTTCGAGCCTTTGTTTGTGCAATTTGCTAATTATTTTCATAGCAACACCGTCACTTAAGTTTTCAGTGGCACCAGTTTTACTTTGTTCAAGCATAAACTTTGATTTCGCATCTCTTAAAGTTGCAAGTTTTACTTTGTCTTTCGCTCGCATGGCATCTTTGATGCCATTTGTGATTTGTGAGTGTATATCAGTCATCAGTCTACATTGTCGTGAAGGAACGGATTGTCGTCACGTAGCTCAATTCTTCGCTCTCCACTCTCATCAATTTCTTCATTCACAGAAAATCGACTTGCTGTTGACTCAGATGAATGTTGAATTTCATCTAAAATCACATTTCTTCGTTTGTAAGCTGGTTCATTTTCCAAATCTGAGATTCTTCCAGGTAACCGAAGTTTAATTTTCATGTCGCTAAGAATTTTTTTCGTTTGCTTTTGCCTTGCAGCATATGCTTCTTTGCTTTTCTGATCTACCAATGGCTTTCTAAAAGTTTCAGAGGATGTTTTTTCTAGAGGTGCATCGTCCAGATTGTGTATAATAAATCCATCTTTTTCTTCTGTCTCATCAACAGGATTTTCTATTTCCTGCGGAGTGTTATTTACTTCTATAGATTCTTCCTGTTCAGTTTCAATATTCTTTTTTTCCTCTTCGTTTTCTGTATTGACTTCTTCCGTAGTATGCTCAAACAAGTCTGATTGATTCACAAGAAAGGGTTCCTCTTTATCTTCTGTCACCACCTCTGGGATTGGTTCGATAGCTCTGTTCACAGGCTTTGTAACCTCGTTTGGTTCGTCTCCTAAATTGTAGGTAATTTTCTCCTTTTCTACGGGAGCTGATCCAGTTTTTACTTCATGTGCTTCAAAACCAGTTGCGATGACTGTGATGCATAAATCTTCTTCTAGATCTTCATCCATTGCATACCCCCATATTACTTCCGCATTCTGGCCTGCAGCTTCCTGAATGTAATCTGTAATCTCCATGATTTCATCCATAAGAATTTCTTCATGCCCCATGGTAATGTTAAGCAGGACGTGCTTTGCTCCGATGATGTCATTGTCATTGAGTAGTGGGCTTTCTAGTGCGATTGTCACTGCATTCTTTGCTCTGCCTTCCCCTGATGCCATTCCGGACCCCATGATAGCGTTGCCACTCTGTCTCATGACAGTATTTACGTCGTTCATATCGACATTGATTTCCCCTGTTCGTGTGATTACTTCTGCAATTCCCTTAGCAGCTATGCTGAGAACTTGGTCCGCATTTTTAAATGCGGCTCTTAGTGTTTGATTGCCGTATAATTCACGAAGCTTGTCGTTGCGGATGACTAGAAGTGTGTCTACAGCTTCTCTCATATTCTTGAGTCCACTGTCAGCCTGATTGGATCGTTTTTTCCCCTCAAACTTGAAGGGTACAGTAACAATACCAACTGTGAGTATCCCCAGATCTCTACAAGCCTTCGCGATAACTGGTCCAGCTCCTGTGCCTGTTCCGCCACCCATTCCAGCGGTTACAAAAACCATTTTTGTATCCGACCCTAAGAGGGTGATTAAGTCATCGAGGTTTTCAATAGCAGCATTCTTCCCAACTTCGGGTATGGACCCTGCCCCTTGACCTTCCGTTAATGTCGCGCCAAGTTGGACTTTTAGAGGGACTGAGCTTACATCTAAAGCTTGAGCGTCCGTATTGCAGACAATAAAGTCCACCCCTTTTATTCCTTGTGTGAACATTGTATTAACAGCATTAGAGCCGCCGCCTCCAACCCCAATGACTTTGATTGGGTTGTTCGATGATTTGGGTAGTGCAAATTCCATGTAAATAATTTTTAGGGTGGGCTATTGTGAGTCTTCTTCTTTTTCAAACCACTCTTTAATGGTTTTCATAAATTCATCCATAAATCCAGATCTGTTGCCTTTCACTTCAGTCTTTTTTACTTCATGCTTGTTCTTTTCCGCCTCCTCGTAGCCTCGAATTACGAGACCTACTCCAGTTGAGAAAGATGGCATATTTGTGTCTTGTGGTGGTTCATGAAGGTGCTCATTAGGGTACCCTACTCTGCAATCGAGTCCTGTGTGATACTGAAACAACTGTGTAATGTGTCTCATTTGTGAACCGCCTCCAGTCACAACAATGCCGCCGATGAGCTGATCTCGAAATCCTGATGCCTTAATTTCATAATCTACATGCTCGATGATCTCTTCCATTCTAGCTTCAATAATGTTTGCCAAATTGTGCAGAGATATTTCCTTGGGTTTTCTTCCCGCTAACCCAGGAATACAGACGATTTCATTGTCATTCATTTCATTTGCCAACGCAGAACCAAATTTGCATTTTAGTTTTTCTGCTTGCTTTTCCATGATGTTGCATCCTTGGCTTATATCACTGCTTATCACCTTTCCTCCAAATGGAATGACTGCAGTATGCCTTATGATCCCATCTTGAAAGATAGCGATATCAGTTGTACCCCCTCCGATGTCTACTAATGCTATGCCAGCCTCTTTCTCTTCCTCTGTGAGAACTGAAGAAGATGAGGCCAGTGGCTCAAGGACTAGCTGATCGATGTCTAAGCCAGCTTTTGTGATGCATCTGTAGATGTTTCTTGCAGCGGCAATGTCTCCCGTAATGATATGAAAGTTTGCTTCTAATCGAACCCCAGCCATACCCACCGGATCCTTAATTCCAGGTTCGCTATCTACAGTGTATTCTTGTGGAAGAACATGAAGGATTTGTGCACCTGGTTGCATGACTAAACGACTCATGTCATCGATCAGTTCATTGATGTCTTTGCGGCTGATTTCATCATCGATGTTTTCACGTGTAATCATCCCTCTGTGCTGAAGGCTTTTAATATGTTGACCTGCGATCCCTACGTTGACAATTTTAATTCCTACACCTGAATCTTCTTCAGCAGCCTTCACTGCTTGTTTGATCGAACTTACCGTTCTTTCTATGTTTGAAACTACTCCCCGAGATACTCCCACAGAGTTACTTTTCCCATACCCCAAGATTTCAATTTTCCCGTGTTCGTTTTTTTGACCAACGAAGCACGCTATCTTAGTTGTTCCAATATCTAAACCTACTATGATCTCAGGGTCTGTTGATTGTAATTCGTTTTCCATGGTCGTGTATTAATATACGTGTCGTTTTGCGATAACCTGGTCTTGGTAGCTCAAGTCAATACGCGAATAGTTTTTCAGATTGCCTGTTTTTATTTGGGCTCTATAAAAAGTCACTAAATTTCTTTTTAAAACGTCTGGTTGTGGGGATGAGCCGATAAAAATTTTTGCGCCTATCCTTGGAACTATTTCAAGCTCGCCGAGAGGGTGTACGATAATTTGGTCTATGAGTGAAGTCCAAAATTCATCCTTCTCAATTTCTTTTAGAAATGCAATGGCCTGAGTGACTTCCTTCTCATTCTTCGCGTAAATCACGGGGACACGTGCAGAATAATTAGGGTCTAAAGGCATCACTTCTCCCATTTCATCGATATAATAGTCAAGTTCGGATCCTACATGTATCCTAGCTTGAGCTTTTCGCTGTGTCAGTTGGATGATTAATTCGCCATTCAAATTGGGGTAAACAACCACATTTAAAACACTTGGAATACTCTTCAAGTATGAGTAAATGGCTTCCAATCGAAGGTCTTTTTCTAGTTCGCCGATAATGTTCCCGAACGATTCAAGGTGCGTTCTGACGCGAGGGACCGTTAAAAACTTGCTGTCAAAGTCATCAGTGATCGATATATTAATCGATGTTATGCGTTTTTCAACTTTGTCAGCATACGTAAATCCGAGCAGAGTTATGATGCACCCCATGAGGAGTGTTATGCTTAGGATTGTTACTGTGCTTGACTTCATGTTAACCTTAGGCTTTCAACGTCATCCATTTTTTTAGCTTCGGAACTATCAGACTAATGTCTCCAGCTCCTACAGTTAATAGGATATCCACGGGATGTTCCTTTAAGGTATCTAAGATGGAATTTTTTGTTGAGGTTTTTCCGTGGGGGTGTAAGATCTTTTCAAATAACGATTGTGAATTGAAACCGGGTATGGGTTTTTCTCTGGCTGCATAAATTGGAAGTAAAATTAAGCGGTCTGCTTTTCTCAATTCATGAATAAAACCTTCCATTTGATCTTTTGTTCTTGAGTAAAGATGAGGTTGAAAAATGACGGTTAGGTGTTTGCCTGGAAAATGTGTTTTTGTCGCTTCAAATGTCTTTTTTAATTCTGTAGGGTGGTGGGCATAATCGTCTATGAAAACTTTAGAAGCTGTATTAACATGAATTTGAAACCGTCTGTAAATCCCTTGAAAAGATTTTATTCTAGAACCAATCACATCCTTTTCAGCACCCGCTAAATAAGCCAAAGATGCTGCTGCTACAATGTTTTCCAGATTGTGCCTGCCCATGATGTTTACGGATGCATCAGCAATCCTCATTTGGTCATCTCCCAAGCTCAATGTAAAAGATGTGCCGGTGCTTGTTTGGGATATATCAGTAGCGTAATGCGTCAAAGACGTATTATCTAACCCGTAAGTTTGAAGACCCTTTAGATGTTTAAATGTTTCAGCGATGCTGTGGTGTACGACTACCTTTTTCTTGACTTGAGATGCAAAAGTATGGAAGGCTTCAATGAAATTTGATGCATTGCCATAGATGTCTAAATGGTCAGGATCAATCGATGTTATGGCAGTGTGTGTAGGATAAATGTGGTGAAAACTCCGGTCAAATTCATCCGCTTCTACCACAGTCCACTCAGCACCTGGTGAATAATATAGATTGCTATTTGTCTCAGCAGATATGCCACCTATAAATGCATTGCACCGCTTGGGTGTGCCATCCATAATGTGAGCTAAAATTGCTGTGGTCGAAGTTTTGCCATGTGTGCCGGATATTGCAAGTGATGCGTTTGATGAGGTAATGCTCCCTAAAAGCTCTGCCCGCTTGATGGCTGTATGCCCTAATTTAGAAAGTTTTACCAGTTGTGGGTGGTCAGCATTAATTGCTGGGGTAGTCACAAGAAGCAATCCTTTTTTCTTAATTTCTTCAGGAAAATCAGATAGATTTAATTCAAAATTTATTTTGATACCTTCTTCTTGCAGTTTATCAGTTAAGGCTGTTTCTGTTCGATCATATCCTGAAACGCTCCATCCTTTTTTATTTAAATATCTAGCGATAGAGCTCATTCCTGCCCCACCGATTCCGATAAAATATGCGGCTTTCTTATTCATTTTCCTCTCAGAAGTTGTTCAACTTCATCAACGATTTGAATGCATGCATTTGGTCGCGCCGAGGTTTTTAAGTTTGACTGCATCTTCTTCTTGGTTTGTTCGTCATTCAGAAGATCTTCTATGTGCTTTTTTAAGTCTTTGATCACATCCCCATCTTTAATCATTATTGCTGCCCCACTTTTCACAAGCGATGTTGCATTTTTTGTTTGGTGATCTTCTGCTACATGGGGAGAAGGAATAAGCAGGGTAGGTTTTGCAACCAATGCAAGTTCGGAAATAGACATCGCCCCAGCTCTGCTAGCGATTAAGTCAGCCGCGGCATAGGCAAAGTCCATTCTGTCAATAAACCCAAGACATTTAACCCCTTGATCAGTGTTCTTATTCTGTTCATTAAATTCGCGCAACCACTTTTCGTTTTCATGTAAAAAGCGAGATCCGCATTGCCAAATAATCGAATACGCTCTCTCATCGACGGAATTTTCCATCAAGTTTCGTACTGCCATATTCATTGACATAGCTCCTAAACTTCCGCCCATTACAAAGACAACGGGTTTGTTGATGTCTATGTTAAAATATGCTTTTGCTTCTTGTTTTGACGGTCTTAATTTTGCTGCAGCTAGTTTTAAAACATTTTTTCTAAGTGGGTTTCCGGTTTCTACGATTTGATCTTTTGGAAACCATCTTTCCAAACCAGGAAATCCTGCGCAAACTTTGTTGACTCTGCTCGCTAATATTCTGTTGGTGATTCCCGGGTATGAGTTTTGCTCTTGAATCAGTGTAGGTATTCCCTTTTTTGAGGCACGATAAAGAAGTGGTCCACTTGCGTACCCACCTACGCCAATAACTATTTCTGGTTTGTACCGATTCAGCAATTTTCCAGCTTTTATCAAGCTATATATAAGTTTAATGGGAAAGCTGATGTTTTTTATGCTTGTAAGACTGCGCTGTAGTCCACTAATCCACAATCCATCGATCTCATATCCAGCCTCAGGAACCTTTTCCATCTCCATTTTCCCTTTTGCCCCGACAAAGCGGAGTTGCACTTTTGGATATCGTCGCACGATTTCATCTGCGATGGCTAACGCCGGTTGAATGTGCCCTCCTGAGCCGCCTCCTGATATAATGACACGTTTGATCATTTGGTGTCTAGCATGGGCGCCCTGCTCACGGAAAGAATTAACCCGATTGAAAGGCATGTAAATAAAAGTGAGGTTCCTCCGAAGCTTACCAATGGAAGTGGTTGGCCTGTTGTAGGGAAAAGCCTTACCGAGACGCCCATGTTTATTAGAGCTTGCAGTGTTATCATTAAGCCTAAGCCCATAGCAAGATAACTGCCAAATGGCCTTTCACATTTTCTTGCTGCTTGTATTGACCTGTAAAACAAGATGTAATACAAAAGTAAAAGTCCAAATCCACCAATTAGCGCTCCCCATTCCTCTATAATAAAGGCATAAATCATGTCAGAATAGGGGTGAGGAAGAAAATTTCTTGAGGTGCCAGATCCGGGTCCAGAGGGTAAAAACCCACCTCGATTTATCGCTACTTGTGCCAAATCTATTTGGTATTCAGATGATCCGCCAATGGAGTTTATTCCATCGGTTTCTCCCATGTTGATTCCCACAAATTGTTCTATTCGATGCACCCAGGTTTCGCTTCTAGGAACCAAATCAGGGGCAACCTTGCTCACGCCATATACGGTGACCCCCAACACACTGATTAACCCAAGAATTTTCACAAGTCCCTTAAAAGGCACACCACCTATAAATAGCATGCTAAATGCAACTACACCTAGAAGCGCAGCGGTCGAAAAATCTTCTGGAAGAATCAGGCCACACACCAGTCCTATCCTGATTAACATTGGAGTTACTTCTCCCTTAAAATCATCCAACTTACCCCTTCTAAAATGCAATTCTTTTGCTAGCCACAACACGAGTGCCACCTTAGCGAAGTCTGATGTTTGAAGCGTTAAGTTTGTAAATGGAACCTTTAACCAACGCTTTGCTTCGTTGATGTCGGCTCCAAATATCAGTGTTAATATCAGTGTTAATATTGCTGCAGCTAAAATAAAATTCGCAACTCGAGCAAAGTATTTATAGTGTATTTTATGTACAACAAACATCACTGCAAGGCCTAAAAGTAGAAATGTACCTTGCTTCAGAAAGAAGTATAGGAAATTGCCATCTGCTTTATAAGCCAGTGACGATATGGCGCTGTAGACCGATAGGAGAGACACAACGCTAAGAATTAGCGAGACCATCCATATGACTTTGTCACCTTCGAGTCGACCTCGAATTATTTGTGCCCAGTCGGACATCTAAAGGTCCTTGATGGCTTGCTTAAATTTAAATCCTCTTTCTTCATAGCTACCAAAAATATCAAAACTGGCGCACGCAGGCGAAAGGAGAACGGTGTCATTCGGTGTGCCCAGATCGTATGCAATTTGTACCGCATCAGTTGCAGTTTCTGCTACATGGACACTTTCTACCAATTCTGAAAACGTTTCAATGAGCTTTTTGTTGTCTTTCCCCAAGCATATCAAGTGTTTAACTTTTGATTTAACCAAGGGTAGTAAATCACGGTAATCATTTCCCTTATCGACGCCTCCAGCAATCCAAATCACAGGTGTTTCCATACACTCTAAGGCATACCAGACACTGTTTACATTTGTGGCTTTGCTGTCGTTTATGAATTTAATTTCATTGACTGTGGCAACGAATTCCAGTCTGTGCTCTATGCCCTCAAAGTGGGTTAAGCTTTCTCTAATACTTTCGTTGCGTAGCTCTAAAATTCTTCCTGTAACTCCCGCAGCCATGGAGTTAAAGAGGTTGTGTTTGCCTTGTAGGGCGAGTTCTTGTATGGCCATTGAAAATGGTTTTTTATGTGGTGTGTGTAGTGTGAATTCTTTTTTTTTAAGCCCGATGCATGAATGGTAACCAGCAGTTTCTAATTGCTGCTCTATGCTGACTGGAACCAGCTTTGCTTTCGTGTTTTTAGCTTTAATATGTTTGCCGATTTCTAAATCGTCAGAGTTGTAGACGAGGTAATCGCTCGATATTTGGTTTGAAGTGATGCGCCATTTGGATTCGGAATAGTTTTCCAAACTGTAGCCATATCTGTCTAGATGATCTGGCGTTATATTCAACAATACAGCGATGTCAGGACGAAAAGTGTTGATTCCATCAAGTTGAAAACTGCTCATTTCTACAACAGTCACTTCAGCAGGGATTTTTCTTTCTGCGATATCTCTTGCCCAACTTGTCCCAATGTTCCCAACACAGGTTGCCTTAACGCCAGCATCAGTAAGCATCCTGTGGATTAATGCAGTTGTGGTTGTTTTTCCATTTGCTCCAGTAATTGCAACAACGGTTCCTTTTGAGTAACGGCTTGCGAACTCTATTTCGCTGATTATTTCTGCTCCATTTTCTCGCAATGGATGTAATATCCTTGCTGTGTCGGGTATGCCTGGACTTTTAACGACTGTTGATGATGAAGCCCAATTCTTTGGATTGTGTCCCTCAATTTCATACCCAATCCCCAAACTTTTCAACTCACCCAAAAGTGATTTTTCACCTTTTCCTGAATCACTCACAAAAGGCGTGAAGCCGAGTGTAAGAGCTAGCTTTGCTGCTCCTACACCACTTTCTCCGGCGCCTAATATGAGTATGTTCTTTGACATTTATACTTGGATCATCTAATTTTCAGTGTGACTATTGTGATGACAGCCAGAAGAATTCCCACGATCCAGAATCGTGCTGTAATTTTGGATTCGTGAATGTTCTTTTTTTGATAATGGTGGTGAAGAGGTGCCATTAAAAAGATGCGTCGCCCTTCCCCATATTTCGTTTTCGTGTATTTAAACCACCCAACTTGCATCACAACACTAAGATTTTCAATCAAGAAAACCCCGCATAAAACTGGAATCAGAAGTTCTTTTCGGATGGCAATTGCAAAGGCTGCGATAATGCCTCCCAATGCAAGTGATCCAGTATCTCCCATGAAAACTTGCGCTGGAAATGCGTTGTACCACAGGAATGCAACACACGCACCTACAAATGCAGCGCTAAATACTACGAGCTCTTCAGAGCCGGGTATATACATGATGTTTAAATATTCGGCAATCAATGTGTTTGAGCTGACATAGGCCAGAACAGCAAGTGTCATTCCTATGATTGCACTCGTCCCAGTTGCCAACCCGTCTAACCCGTCTGTTAAGTTTGCACCATTTGAAACTGCGGTTACGATTACGATTACGACAGGTATGAATGCAACCCATACCCAAGTTGATACATCTTCAAATGCCCAGCCAACTAGCCAAGCGTAGTCAAAACTATTTCCTTTCACAAACGGGATTGTTGTTGTTGTTGATCTAACCTCATTCCACACCCCATCTATTCCCAATTCTTTGATCAGTACATCAGGGTGCCACATCATGATAGCTCCGATAATAATCCCAACTCCTACTTGCCCAACAATTTTAAATTTCCCAGCCAACCCATCTTTGTTTCTTTTGTGGACTTTGATGTAATCATCAATAAATCCTATAGTTCCAAGCCAAATAGTCGCTAGAATCATCATGTGTGTGTACACATTCGTGAGATCAGCAAACAGCAATGTTGGGACGAGAATTGCTGTAAGAATGATGATTCCTCCCATGGTGGGTGTTCCTCGTTTTTCTATTTGTCCTTGTAGGCCTAAATCACGAACGATTTCACCCACTTGCTTAAGTTGTAGCCACTCAATAATTGTTTTTCCAAATGATATTCCTATGATCAAGGAAGTAAGTAAACTCATAGCTGCCCTGAATGTGACAAACTTGAAAAGTCCAGCACCAGGCAACTCAAAGGCGGTGTCTAAATATGTAAATAAGTGATACAACATATTATGCAGTTATGAATGCTTCGCGCAACACTACTCTGTCGTCGAAATCGTGTTTTACACCATGAATCTCTTGATAAGTCTCGTGCCCTTTGCCTGCGACAATGAGTATGTCTCCAGGTTCTGCAAAAATTGCTGCTGCACGTATTGCTTCTTTTCGATCTGTAATTGAGATACATTTCCGCATCTCAATTGGATCTAAACCCGACTTCATGTCTTCCAGTATGGAAGCAGGTTCTTCAGTTCTAGGATTGTCAGATGTTAAAAACACCCTGTCAGATCCATGTGCTGCAACACGAGCCATGATGGGTCGTTTCGCCGCATCCCTGTCACCTCCACAACCAACTACTGTAATTAGTCTGTCTTGGTCTTTTTTAAAATTTAAAACCGTTCTTAACACATTTTCTAATGCGTCGGGAGTGTGAGCATAGTCTACAATGGCTGTAATTCCATTGGGACTTTGCACTATCTCAAACCTTCCGGCAGGAGATTTTAAAAGTGACATCTGTGTCAGAGTGTCAAGTTCATCAAACCCCAGAAGTTTAGCAACGCCATAAACCGCGAGTAGGTTAGAAGCATTAAATTCACCTACAAGCCTTGAGTAGAGATCTTGTCCATCAATGTGGATGTGAAGACCATGTAGTTGATTTTCAACTATTTTTCCTTTGATGTCTGCCATTGAAGCAATGCCATATGTTGAGACTTTTGCTTTGCAGTCGGTTGTCATATCCTGGTGATTGTTGTCGTCAGAATTGACAAGAGCAAATGCATTCGCAGGAAGCATGTCGAAGAGCTTTTTCTTGGCTAGGATATAGTTGTTTATTGTTTTATGGTAGTCTAAATGATCGTGCGTGATGTTTGTGAAAACCGCTCCGGATATTTTAGTTCCAGCCAGTCTATTTTGGTCTATTGCATGAGAACTTGCTTCGATAAAGCAAAATTTGCAACCCAAGTTCACCATTTCCCTAAACAACTCTTGTAAGCTTAGCGCATCCGGAGTAGTATGCGTGGCTTTAACTATTTTATCTACAATTCTGTTCTCAACAGTGCCAATGAGTCCCGTCTTGCGGTCGAGCATTCTAAAAAGAGTGTGGAGAAGAGTGACTGTTGTGGTTTTTCCATTTGTTCCCGTAACTGCGATTACCTTCATGTCATTGGTTGGGTAGTCGTAGTAAGCAGAGGCGATATTTCCTAAAGCAGTTGAACTGTTTTTCACAACGACAAACGTGACCGATGTAGGTCTAATTAACTCATCTTCGATGTGCTCACAGATCACAGTTGTGGCGCCATTTGTAATTGCCTGTTTGATAAAATCATGTCCATCAACCTGTGTGCCTTTCATCGCGACAAACAGTCCCATTGGTTTTACCATACGAGAATCTATACTTATGCCCTCAACTGCAGTATGTGTAGTTCCGTGTATTTCGGAAATCCTGGCGTTGTATAATAAGTCTTTAAGTATTTTCACGACAGTTCAATTCTGATGGTTGATTTTGGTGTCAGGGGAGTTCCCGCAGGAATCGATTGTTTCCTGACGGTTCCGTTCCCGACATAGCTAACCTTAACACCAGCATTTTCAAGTAAGTAAAGCGCGTCACGTAACCCCATTCCTCGTACATCCGGGACGGCTTGGTCTTCAAATACGCGTGTTGTTAGTTGTACGTTGTTCGACTCAGTCGTGACCCTAACCCAATCGCCTTCTTCATTTGTTTGAACAAAGGGTACACCGAGAATGTTATAGAGTCTAACCAATTCTTCTCTTGCACCATTTTTTGCTGTTGGAAGATGTCTTTCCTCTATTGCAAGCAACGGACTGTCATTTACCGTGTGGAAGGATGGGTCTGTTGCATAGATTAAATCAGCCAAATCCTTAAAGACAGGTGCAGCGATTGTGCTGCCATAGTATGAACCACTTTTTGTGTCTGCAATGACAACGATACAAACGAACTCAGGATTGTCAGCAGGGAAGTACCCTGTGAAAGAAGCCCTGTATCGACCAACCGCATATCCGCCATCTACAGCGATTTTTGATGTCCCTGTTTTTCCTGCTACGGTATAGGGTTTGTCAACGAAAATATTGGATGCCGTGCCATTGCCTCCAGGTTTGCAAACACTTTCAAGCATTGTTTTGCAATCTCTGAGTGTGCTTGCAGAACAGATTTTATTTTTCAGCACTACGGGCTCAAATTTTTCTACTGTTTTTCCTTTCCGTTGAGTTTCAGTCACAAAAGTTGGACGCATCATCTTCCCATTGTTGCCTATGGCCCCATAAAGAGCTAGGGTCTGAAGTGGTGTTTGGGTAACCTCATATCCAATTGCCATTTGGGTCAGCGAAATCCCAGACCAATCTCCTTCTCCTACTGAGGAGTATACTTTAGGAATCCCTTCACCAACCAGGTTGACTCCCAAAGGCTCTGTCACGCCCATGAGCTTTAATTTATCTAAAAATTTCTGAGGCTCGAGACTGAAGCACTGCTTTACGGAGAGCGCGGAACCAATATTTGATGACATCTCAAAGCATTCACGCAATGAGATTTTTCCATGCCCTCCATCTTTCCAGTTGGAATCACGCATTTTTCGGTCATGGAATAAATACTCCCCGCTTTTAGTATCCACAAGATCCTCAAGGTCCATCTTCCCTGACTCGAGACAAGCCATAAGTGAAGCGAGTTTAAAGGTCGATCCAGGTTCAACAGCAGTTCCCAATGCATGGTTGTAACTTTCGTTGTAGTAGGGTTTTCCTTGGGTGTCTTCAAGTCTTTGTAAATTAGAGATGGCCCTCACATATCCAGTTTTAACTTCCATAAGAACAACCACGCCCCACTCGGCATCATGCTTAGAAAGTTGACTCTTTAATGCAGAAGATGCAACATCTTGTAGGTGCATATCGATGGTTGTGACCACATCAAGTCCTTCTTGAGGCTCGACAATAAAATCATCGGTCACCGGAAGCCAAGTGCCACCACTAATTCGCTTCTGCATTTGTTTCCCCTCAATCCCTCCAAGTTCCTTATTCCAAGCAAGTTCAATTCCTACACGGCTGTTTTCCCGATCGATCCCAATTGTTCGTTTTGCCAGTTGCCCAAATGGTTTTTTTCGAACCTCTTTCCTCTCAAAAACAAATCCGCTTCTGTATCTTCCTTCTCGTACAAATGGCAGTGATTTTAAGGATTTGTATTTCGTAAAAGGGATATTTTTTGCGAACAACGCGGCTCTGCTTCCCTTGGTTCTTGCTTTTTCAAATCGCTCGGAATACTCTTCTGGATCGCCTCCTAAAATGTCCGAAAAGCCCAGGCACAATGAATCATATGTCTCACTGAAAACACCCCACCGTATTGCTTCACACTTGCTGTCCCATCTCAGGTCATACACAGGAACTGATGTCGCTAGTAAACTGCCATCACTTGCTTGTATCTGCCCTCGGGCAGGAACAATATTCCTGATGCTGTGTTCAAATTCAGCACCCCTTGCTGTCCAGCGGTCGTGCTCAATCGTTTGAATGGAAATGATTCTCCACAGAATCGCAGCTCCCACAAAGCATAGCCCCACGAAGACCACCCAAAACCTTCCGGTTTTAAGGGTTGATTCAATGCTGTTGTTGTCACCTCTCATTTCGCGTCTAGCTTAAGAAGTGTGGGTGGTGTTGTAGGTTGTTGTAGCCCCAAGACAGAGGTCGCTGACTCAACCCTGCTTTGTTGCAGTCGTGATTCTAGTTCAGACCTCAGGGTTTTGTATTCTGAAACAACCTCCTCCAATGCCCTCTCAGTTCGCATTTTATCGCGTTCGATGTTTTCAAACTTATAACCAAGACTGATATAAGCTAAAAACAAGGATGTTAGAAACAGGAGATAGGGAATGTGTGATGTTATGCCTTCACTCGTTAAAAACTTACCTCCAATGATGTCTTTAAAGATCTTGCCAGTCCCATTTCTTTTGGACATAACCTCGCTGTTTTCAATAGGTTTTGTCCCAGACTTTTCTCGAGCTCTTTGGGCTTTTCCTGCGGCTTCTTCAACTGCGATGTCTGCGGCTATTCTTGCTAAATCAATGGCCTCTTTGCGGGCGATTTTTTGTTCTGATGTAAGTCGTTTGTTGCCGCTGTCAACCTGCTTTTTATTCCGTGATTTCTTTTTAAAAATTCTCAACATGGCTTGGGCAAGAAGTCAGTCCTTTCAGCAACTCTCAAACGAGCGCTTCGTGCACGGGGGTTGAATAAAACCTCTTCAGCTGAGGCGCAAATCGCCTTTCTAACCACAGGTTTAAAAGGTGCGAGCACCTTGCCTTTAATATCTTGTTCTATTTTATCTTCGAAATTCCCCGATCTCATGTAATGCTTTACAAGCCTGTCCTCTAAGCTGTGATATGAAATCACAACGAGCCTTCCGCCATGTTCTAAGAGATCTGTTGCCTGTTCCAACAGATCACGTAGTGCAGAAAGCTCGTCGTTGATTTCTATTCTTAATGCTTGAAAAATTTGGGCGTAAAATTTATTTTCACGTCCGCCTGGCGCCATCTTGCTTAAGATCCTTACCAGTTCTCCGGTTGTAGTAATGGGGTTTTCTTCTCTGGCAGCAACAATTGCTCTTGCAATTCGATCGGGCCTTTTAACTTCACCATACATTCTTAGCACGACCATCAATTCCTCCCAGGTGCAGTCCGCGATATACTCTGCAGCTGAAATTCCTGCCTCGTGGTTCATTCTCATGTCAAGAGGGCCGTCCATTCTTAGTGAAAACCCTCTGCCAGCTGTATCGAACTGATGTGATGAAACCCCTAAATCTGCTAAAATCCCATTTGTTTTCTTAACACCGTTGTGACTTAGAAATTGTTTTGCGTACCGAAAATTAGCTTCAACAAGTGTAAATCGGTGGTCGTCAATCGCATTGTGTGTGGCATCTGGATCTTGATCGAAGCCAAAAAGCAGACCTTCTGAATTTAAGTTTTGTAAGATCACTTTGCTGTGTCCACCACCTCCAAAAGTTGCATCCATCCAAGTACCACTGCCGTCGCCGAGTTTGAGGTGCTCAATAGAGGACTCTAATAGGACGGGTACGTGGTAGGCTTCTTCCATGATTTATGTTGCGTTTCCGTTGTCTATATCACGTCGCACATTTTCAGCTAGGTTGCCGAAATCGAAATCAGAATCATCTCCTAAAACCTGCTTTTCATAAGCATCAACAGTCCAAATCTCAACTTTCTCTCCCAGTCCTGACACAATAATTTCGTTGCTTTTTTTTAGATCAATACCAGCATAGTCTAGGAGCGCAGTCGGAATGTTTAATCTCCCAGATGCGTCTAAATCAACTATGGTAGCACCTTTCATAAACTTTCTTTGAAAGAGTTGATGCTTCCTGTTGTACCGACTTAATTGTGTCATTTCACCATTGACCTTGTCCCACTCTGGCTTTGGATAGAGTACTAGACACTCCTCGAAAATATCACGATTGATGACCAAGCCATGATGTAGGATTTTCTCTAGTTGTCTTCGCAACCGGGCAGGGAACATAAGTCGCCCCTTTGCGTCAATTCTACATGTATGTTCTCCTAATAGGTTCAGCATAATTTCCATTCTTACTGGAATCAACAAAACTAGGGCACTTTTACCACTTATTACCACTAATTGACACTTTCTACCACGTTGTTGAAAAGTGATAAACATTGAAACGTTGGAAAACGTTGCTTTAATTGGGTTTTATCGATTTCGTGGGTGTTGTGTCTTTTTCTGTTTTAACAGGATATTAACAATCAATGTGAACAACCTAAAGTGAATGTTTAGTCAAACAAGTTTGTGAAGGATAGCCTCTAGATGCGTAGTTTGGCCTTTTAAATAAATAGAAATATGGACGCTAAAATCATTCAGCTAGGTGAATACAGGTATGTAGAAGAGGGGTCCGGTGAGCCGTTGGTTATTTTGCATGGGCTTTTTGGTGCACTTAGCAATTTTCAAGAGGCGCGTAAGCACTTTAGTAAAAAATTCAGGGTGTTAACTCCCTTCTTGCCGATCTATGAATTGCCACTCCGAAAAACATCTGCAAATAATATTGCGGAGCATATCAAAGGTTTTGTTGATGCTTTACAATTAGAGAAAGTTCATCTTTTAGGGAACAGTCTGGGTGGTCATGTTGGGTTAATTTTTACAAAAAACAATCTTGACAGGGTGGCTTCTTTAACCTTGACTGCTAGCAGTGGTCTTTATGAGAATGCCTTTGGGAATAGTTTTCCTAGAAGAGAAGACAAAGAATATATCCGAAATAAAGTAGCGATCACTTTTTTCGACCCCAGTTGGGCGACTGATGAATTGGTGGATGAATGTTTTGAGGCAGTGAATGACAGAAATAAGGTATTGAGAATACTTTCAATTGCGAAATCAGCCATCAGACACAATATGGAGAAAGATCTTCCGGACATGAATGTGCCGGTTTGTCTTATCTGGGGTAAAAATGACATTGTGACGCCGCCAGATGTTGCGGAATCATTTTTGAAAGGGTTTCCTGATGCAGATTTATTTTGGATAGATAAATGTGGTCATGCTCCTATGATGGAGCACCCTGAGGAATTTAATGTGATTCTCGACGAGTGGTACACCCGCAGAGGTATAGGTAATTAATTTAAGAATATGGAAATTAAATCAGTTGAGTTTGTAAAAAGTAGCGCTCATCCGAGAGAATGTCCCCCAATGGATAGGCCAGAATACGCATTCATAGGTAGATCTAACGTGGGGAAATCTTCTCTGATTAACATGGTCGTAGGGAGGACTAAGATGGCTAAGATTTCGAGCACGCCGGGAAAAACCCAGCTCATGAATCACTTTGAAATTAACGGTGATGATGTTGCTGTAAAGGCAGGTGAGACCTCTTGGTACCTTACAGATTTGCCGGGCTTTGGGTATGCAAAAATCAGCAAGTCTGAGCGGGTGAAATGGGAGAGGACTTCAAAGCAGTTTTTAGAAGGCAGAAAGAACTTGCTGTGCACAATGATGCTCGTTGATTCGAGGTTAAAGCCACAAAAAGTTGATCTTGAATTTATGGCTTATATGGGTGAAATGGGGCTGCCGTTTGTTTTGGTGTATACGAAAGTTGATAAGCTGAACAAGACTGAGCGGGCTGAGTTCCAATCTAAATATGAGACGATAATGTTAAAACAGTGGCAAAAAATGCCTCCAGTTTTCATAACAAGTGCTGTGAAGGGAGATGGCCGAGAAGAGCTGTTAAGCTTTATAGAATCAACAAATGTTTTATTTTGATTTAGAAGATATTTCTTCAGCATCTTCTTCATTTGCGTCAACAACTCCGATTCGTATTGCAAGTTCCCGAGTAAACCCCCTCATTGCTTCAGCATGTCCTTTGTCTGATGTAGCTGTTTCTAAGGTGCTGGCGAGAGTCATCATGTTTTCGCAAACGAATCGCTTCATTTCATCAACGCTCATGTCTTTTGTCCAAAGATCCATGTTCATCGTGGCACCGTCTTTGTCATCCCACATGGCTAACGCCATGGCTTTTGCGCACCGGTTTTTGATATCCCCTCCTTCTGCTGACCAAACGATATCAGTCGGCACATGATTTTCATCTGTACTAACCTTGATTGTAATTATGTTATCTGACATGTTGCAAAATTAGCATGTATATCTTACTTATCACTCTGGACGGTAAGATTTAAGAAATGGAATGTGATTCATCTCTGAGAAGAGCTGCTCTGCTGACAATTCAGGATGTTGCTCCATGTAATCGTCAACAATTCGCAACCCCATCCATACTCCCAATCTGTCAGGGCTTTCTTGAGGGATGGAACCAAACTTGGTAAATGGTCCGTCCGTAAGCCAGCTGTGGAATACTGTGCGGTTTGTTTCAAACAGCACATGGGCAGGCTGAAGCTCAATCCAAATTGCAGTTTCATTTGCCTTGGCCCATGCCAAATCCTCGGGAGTCCAATCCATCAGCACGTGCTCGTATTGTTCTGGCATGCATTTGCCCAGAAGCCACAATATTTTCCCCCAGTACAGAATGTCATCGATGCATTTTTCTCCTGTGTAACCACGATTGATAAAGTGAACAAGCATCCATCCTTTCATTGCATCAGCGGCCATTAAGTCTGGGTGCATTCTCAGTTGTTGGTATTTTGGAAATCTGTCAGGAGGTAAAAGATTCAGTAGGGGATGTTCGGGACCTAAAAACCACTCCAATCCCACGGCAACAAATTCATCTCTTGGGTAAACGGCGAAATTGAATCCGCTATTCATCCAGATAATTTCAGGAGTTGTTTCCAAGGGCATAAAGATGTGAAGTCTCTTAAAACCATTTTCAAGGTTGAAAGCAACTTCTTCTAAAAACTCAGGTTTGCCGGAAGTCGAGTCAATTGCAAAAAGCGTCTCTTTGGTGTCAGGGTGTGCGACAAACTCTCTGAGTTTTTCAACTGTTTCTATTGACTGAGAGTTGCCTATTTTAATGATGTTCTCACAATAATCTGTCAAAAACAACTTGTAATTTTGCCTCAATTGTGACAGGGATGTAGAATCGTTGTTGGATATGTTTTGTATTGCCTGATTAAAATTTCTTACAGAAAATTCATTGGGAAGATTGATTTCTTCTACATTCACTTCCCATTTATTTTCGGAACAAGATGACATTGTCATCAAAGAAATGATAGACAATCCGAGGATAAATGTAACTTTGTTGGTTGTACACAATGAGCGTATCAATAAAGTGGTACGACTTTCGCTTGGACTCATGGTATTTACGTTTAGATTTACTTTCACAACTGCAAAGATGAGCACACTTATGCGCAACAGTCACATTTCTTCACCATCAACCGTACTATTTGTCGGTTTTCTTGCAAGTTTATCCTTGCTTTATTCAAATAACGCATCAGCTCAAGATTTTAGAATGGGCCTTGCGATTACTCCAAACGCAGCGTGGATGGTGTCTACCGACTATGACCATATGCCCGGTGCTTCAAAATTAAATTTTGGATACGAATTTATAGCAGATGTTTTATTTTCTGAAAATTATGCTTTGGGCCTGGGAGTTCATATTTTCCATACTGGAGCAGAAATCACGTATTTAGTAATGAATCCAGAAGATGTGAGCGAGGTGTTAGATGTAGATAGAACGTATAGTCTGCAATATGTGGAATTGCCGTTCACATTTAAAATGCGTACGAAGGAAATCGGTTACACCACGGTTTTCAGTAAATTTGGTTTGGGTTTGGGAATGAATGTCAAATCTTTGGCAACAGAGGGTGCACATTTAAGTTGGGAATTTGATGGAAATGAATGGGTAAGTGTTTCGCAAAACGGGTGGGTGATTAACGAAGGGGTGGACATTGACTCCGAAGTGAGATTGTTCAGAGCAGCTCTGATAGTCGGTGGTGGAATAGAACGAAATTTAACCGGATCAACTGATTTGACGATAGGTCTTAATTACAATGCAGCTTTTAGCAACATTCACAAGGATGTTGATTTAATTAAATTTGACAGTGGCGCTCCCGAAGTCATCAACGGTTCTCCAATTCAAGGGACAATGAAAGGAAGCGATCGGTTTCTCGAGTTGTCAGTCGGTATTTTGTTTTAAATGATGTCAATTGTATCAACTGAATTTAATGGGGTAAAAACCGCTGGGTTTATTTCTACATGGATCAACGACTACGCTGATGCGGCGAATATTGATTCATTTGTTGTGGGTGTTAGCGGTGGTGTTGACTCAGCAGTAACAGCTATTCTTTGTTTGATGACTGGTCGTCCTGTGTATATAGTAGATATGCCGATTTATCAAGCCATTTCTGAGGTGACTAGATCCAATGAGCTTTGTGATTTGCTAGAGCGTCGTTTTGAAAATTTTGAAATGATTTCTGTGCCTCTTACGGATGTTTACGAGTCAATGAAATCTGCTTTGCCTCACGTCGAAGATGCTTCTGGAGGACTCAGCTTGGCAAATACAAGAGCAAGGTTGAGGATGACCACCCTTTATGCTCTCGCATCTCAGCGGCAAGCTCTGGTTGTAGGTACTGGGAATAAAATCGAGGACTTCGGTGTTGGGTTCTTTACAAAATATGGTGATGGTGGTGTCGACATTAGTCCCATCGCGGATCTTGTTAAAAGCGAGGTTTACAAGGTGGGAGAGGCGATAGGTGTTCCAAAAAGCATTTTAGAGGCGGCACCTACTGACGGGCTGTGGGGTGATGATCGCAATGATGAAGATCAAATAGGCGCTTCCTATCCAGAACTCGAAATTGCGATGCGTTTCTCCGAAGACAATGGCGACAGGCTCATGCTTTCTGGACGAGACCTAGAGGTGTATGACATTTACAAGAGATTCAATACAATCAATCAGCATAAAATGCGCCCGATTCCCATTTGTCAAATACCACGGTAAATCACTCCTTGTTTTGAGTGTCAATGGTTATTGTCACGGGACCGTCATTGATGAGTTCAACTTGCATGTCAGCACCAAACTTTCCTCTGGAAACTTCTTTTCCAACCCGTTTTTCACATTCTTCAATAAATGCCTCGTAGAGTGGTTTTGCTTGCTCAGGTCGAGCTGCTTTGATGAAAGAAGGGCGTGTGCCTTTTTTTGTGGATGCGTGCAAAGTAAATTGAGAGATTACTAACAATTCGCCTCCTGCGGCTTCAATATTCAGATTCATCTTTCCATGTTCGTCTGAAAAGATCCGTAAACCCGTCACTTTTTTCGCGAGCCACTCGGCGTCTGACCTGGCGTCAATCTCTTCTATTCCCAGTAAAACAACCAGTCCTAGAGAAGTTTGGCCTGTGATCTCCCCATGAACTTTAACGCTAGACTGACTTACCCTTTGAATGACTGCTCTCATGTGCGAAAGTTACCCTATGAATGTCGAATTTCAAGTACAGACATTGCCATTGCGATGCTACCTTTACAACTTCAATTGAAACGCATTTTACACCGCATTCTATGCCTACTATAACAGCATCAACTGCCCCGTCTACCTTGCTACAAGCTCAGGAGATGGGTCTAACTCCAAGTGAGTTTACATCGATAGAGAAAATCCTCGGAAGGATTCCAAACTTCACAGAAATGTGTATCTATTCTGTGATGTGGAGCGAGCATTGCTCCTATAAAAACTCAATTAAATGGCTTAAAACACTGCCTAAAGATGGAGATCAAATGCTCGTGAAGGCTGGTGAAGAAAATGCTGGGATTATTGACTTGGGAGATGGCATTGGTTGTGCTTTTAAGATTGAAAGTCACAATCATCCATCTGCGATTGAGCCCTATCAAGGAGCTGCCACTGGGGTAGGAGGAATTAACCGTGACATTTTTACCATGGGTGCCAGGCCCATAGCTCAGCTCAACAGTCTGCGTTTCGGTGATCCGGACCACCCACGTACTAAGTGGCTTTTAGAAGGCGTTGTTAAAGGTATCGGAGATTATGGAAACAGTTTTGGAATACCAGTGGTTGGAGGAGAGGTCTTCTTCGATCCGTGTTATCAGGTGAACCCGCTCGTCAATGCAATGTCGGTGGGTATCTTGGATTCTAAACAAATTATTTCAGCTACTGCAAAGGGCCCAGGAAATGCTGTCTACATTGTGGGGTCTGATACGGGTAAAGATGGGGTCCAGGGTGCTTCCTTTGCTTCTAAAGACATCACTGCTGAGTCTGCAAATGATTTACCATCCGTGCAAGTAGGTGATCCATTCCAAGAGAAATTACTTATGGAAGCGTCATTGGAACTTGCAAAAACAGATGCGATCATAGGAATGCAGGATATGGGCGCTGCTGGTATCACTTGCTCTACTTCTGAGATGAGTGCTGCAGGAAATGTGGGAATGGACATCCATTTAGATAGAGTGCCGCTTCGTCAAGCGGATATGGAGCCATTTGAAATTCTGCTTTCAGAATCTCAGGAACGTATGCTGGTTGTCGTCGCTCCAGGAAAAGAACAAGTCGTTGAAGATATTTTCAAGAAATGGGATCTTCATGCAGTTTCAATTGGAGAGGTGACAGAAGGCAACACGATAAATTTCTTTGTTTCTGATGAGATTGTTGCTCAAGTTCCAGCTTCGACCCTTGTCTTAGGGGGTGGAGCACCAGTTTATGAGCGTGAGTATTCAGAGCCAGCTTGGTTTGCAGAGTCTCAAGCGTTCAATCCTGAATCTGTTGAAGTTCCCTCACTTAAAAAAGCACTTGAAATTGCGACAGACATCATCTGTCTGCCTAATATAGCTTCTAAGAAATGGGTGTGGGAACAATATGACAGTATGGTGGGGACATTAAACAGAACGACAAACAGGCCGTCAGACGCGGGTATCGTGTCTGTCCGAGGCACTAAAAAAGGTCTTGCGCTGACTGTTGATTGTAACTCGCGTTATGTTCAAGCTGATCCTGAAGTAGGTACTGCCATTGCCGTTTCTGAAGCGGCAAGAAACATTAGCTGCACTGGAGCTACTCCTTCAGCGATTACGAACTGCTTGAATTTCGGAAATCCTTATAATCCAGAAGTTTACTGGCAGTTTGTGGGTGCAATTAAAGGAATGAGTCGTGCTTGCGAAAAATTTAAAACGCCTGTGACAGGAGGGAATGTTAGTTTTTACAACCAAACAGCAAACAAAGATGGAACGTCAACATCCGTTTTCCCAACTCCCACAATAGGGATGGTTGGGATTCTTGAAGATAGAGAAAAGCACATGTCTCTTGATTTCAAGAAAAAGGGTGAGTTGATTTTTCATTTGGGAGAAATGTCGGATTGTATTAATTCATCAGAATATCTTGCAAATATTGTCGGAATCAAGCAATCCCCCGCTCCTAAATTTAATTTAACACAAGAAGAAGCTCTTCACGGATGCATCAGAGACCTCATTGCAAAAAAGCTTGTTACTGCTGCTCATGACATCAGTGATGGAGGCCTTTTCACGACTCTTTTAGAAATGTCAATGCCGAATATGCTTGGCTTTGACATCGTTTCAGATGATGAGCTTCGAATAGACGGATTTTTATTTGGTGAGGCTCAAGGAAGAATTATTGTCACTTTATCAGAAGAAGATCAAGACGATTTTTTTGACACTTGTGATGCGAACAAAGTAGGCGCGGTTCTTCTAGGTCATGTTACAAAGGGTAAAATTGTAGTAGACGAACAGCATGTTGGATTCTGTTCTGAACTACGAGCATATTATGACAATGGTTTCGAAGAAGCATTAGATTTATAAACCTGAGATTATTTAACAATGAAATTAAAGAACTTCCTATTTAGCAAAGCTTTTATTCTCACAATCGTGAGTGTAGGTTTTGCGTGGTTAGTTCTGATCGGAATGAGCATGGTTTCTTTACAAGTTAATAGCAGGCCATGGTCAGAACGTACCGTTCCTAACCTCCTGAATTTATCATTGGACTCTGCTTTTTCGATGCTTTCGGAATTGGACCTCGAAGCGATTCACCTCGATTCTGTTTACAACGCTTCAGGGATTCCAGGCTCCATTCTTGAGCAAACACCCAAGGAGGGTAGCTTGGTTAAAAGTGGTCGACCTGTTTATTTGACAACCTATAGAATCACTCCTCCATCCGAATCTATTTCCATCAATGAAGGTCAAGATTCAAGGTTGGCGAAAATCATTTTAGAGCGCAAAGGATTTGTCGTAGATCTTGTTGAGGAGCCTAACATCGTTTTAGAAGGAAAAGTGGTCAGAGTTGAATCGAAGGGGTTTCCTCTGTCTTCTGAAGATAGAATCCCTCGAGGGTCTAGCCTTGTTTTGGTTGTGGGAAAATCTTCACAAGTAAAAGTGCGAATTCCATATTTGTTGGGATTGTCTTTGTCTGAGGCGACCTCAAAATTAACAGAATCTTTTCTTTCACTTGGATACGTTGAGTATTCAGATTCAGTAATTACTTTCAGCGATACGGCAAATGCAAGCGTGTTTCGTCAGTTCCCATCCTCATCAAGAGGCAGGGTAAACGCTGGCACCTCCATTGATGTAAGTCTGACAAACAGAAAATAATTCCAGAAATGTCCATACAATTTCCAACATCTTGTTTTATACTGACTTTCATTTCAGCTTTTTTCACTTTTGGAGTTGTTGCTCAAGAGTTGGAACGAGATTTGCGATTCGTTGAATTAAGCAAGGACTTAACGGCTACCTCTGATGTCAATTCAAGGGGAGGAGGAAGTGCACCAATGGGTTTACCATTCTTAGATGATTTCGCCTGGCCAAGTTCATTTGAAGTCTCCGGATTCGACAGACCCGAACTGGTGAGATGGGACTCAAGCCCTGTGCGATACACTTCTACATTTGCACTGAACCCACCCACTATTGGTGTTGCTACGCTGGATGGTTTAGATCGTGGTGGTTATCCGTATTCCTTTAGCAACAATGACCCACATGGTTGGGCGGATACTCTGACTTCAAGAAAGATACTTTTAGGCGGTATGACCTCTGATGACAATGTTGTTTTGTCTTTTTGGTATGAAGGAGGTGGTCTAGGAAATGCGCCTGACTTGGGTGAGGATAGTCTTGTTGTGGAGTTTAAGTCAATCGGCTTAGATGGTGATATTTGGACACGTGTTTGGTCGAATGACACCATCATATCTGACTCGTTCAGTCAAGTTTCCATTCCTATTCAGGATGGTGTGCACCTTCACAACTCATTCCAATTTAGGTTTCGAAATTATGGTTCTCTTGAAGGAAATGTTGACTTGTGGCATCTTGATTATGTCTTTGTAGCTCAAAATGGGGCAACAGGAAATCCACAAGAAGAATTGGCATTTTTGTATCCTGCTCACACTTTGCTCAGAAATTTCTCTGCGATGCCATGGACTCATTATTTAGACAATCCGGCTTTCCAGATGAGAGATACATTGCGAGTTGACCATACGAATTTTGGCAACAATGCAGAAAACCAAGAAAACACTGGGATTACAATTCAAATGGGGGAGGAGTCTCCTTCAATCTATAACAATGAGTTTATCCAAAATGTGAATGTTCCTGTGGGTCCGTTTTCAACAGAATACTTGTCAGACTTACTCGACAACACAGGTCTTCCTGCTTCAGTCATGTTTGATCCGTTTGTCTCTGACACAACAGCAACATTTGAAGTGACCTTGTGGGAGGAGGAGGTAGGTTATTATTCAAACCACTCCGCTGTCTTCGACAATGACAGCATCGGATTCACACAAATATTCGACAATTATTATGCCTATGATGATGGTTCTGCAGAAAAAGCATACTCCCTTGAGGCCGAGAGTGGACAATTGGCAATTCGCTATCCACTAGCAATCGCTGACACGTTGGATGGCATTAAAATTCATTTCACACCTTTTTACGACAATGCTGAGTTAGAGACCTTCGTGGTTAAAATCTGGGCTGATGATGCTGGTTTCCCGGGGGAACAAATTGACACAATGTATCAATTCCATTCTCCTCTTTATTTTACAGACGGGCATGATCAGTTTGCGTATTATGCATGTGATCACCCTGTCCCAGTTAGTGGCATTATTCATGTTGGTTTTATTCAACAAAGTGATGCTCATTTAAACATTGGCCTGGATAAAAATACAAATTCAAACGCTGGCAACCTTCATTACAAGTTGGGCGCAGGAGCAAGTTGGCTCGCTTCAGAAATTCAGGGGTCTGTGATGATCCATCCAGTATTAAGAGCCGGAAAAGAGGCACCAGAAATTCCTGAGCTCATAGATGACATGACTTTGGCTGAGATTTCCACACAACTGTACCCCAACCCAGCGTCTTCAAGGGTGTCTTTTAAGTCATATGAAGCACTTGTTTGGTCTCTCTTTTCAATCGATGGAAACATGTTGTTAGAAGGTGCAGTTGATGGAGCCGGAATTGTAACTTTAAACACTTCGGATTTAGCGCCTGGTGTGTACTTAGTTATGATGAGCAGTTCGAATCGTGTTTCAAATTCATGTAAACGCTTAGTAATTTTACCCAAATAATGAGTGACGACGTAATCACAGATGAGGTTTTAGATGAATCAGAGGAGCTTTTTGAGCACCACCGTATAGAAGCAGACCCAGGACAACAGCCGCTTAGAGTTGACAAGTTTCTCATGAGTCGGATTGCAAACATCTCACGGAATAAGCTTCAAATGGCGGCAAATTCCGGTTACATTCGAGTAGATGGTAATTCCGTTAAGTCGAACTTTAAAGTTCGCTCCAATCATGTTGTCACAGTTGAACTTCCACAACCTGTCTATGAGTTTGAGCTTGTCGCAGAAGAAATGGATTTAAACATCGTTTATGAAGACGATACCGTCATTGTTTTAAATAAAAGGGCGGATTTAGTTGTCCATCCAGGTCATGGAAATTACACAGGTACGCTTGTAAATGGGATTTTACACCACCTTCAAAACATTCCTTCTGTTGAAGGCTCTCCAACGCCGCGACCAGGACTAGTTCACAGACTGGATAAGGACACAACTGGTTTGATGGTTTTAGGAAAAACAGAGAGGTCCCTGACTGAGCTAAGTGAACAATTCTTTGAAAGAACTGTTGAGAGACGATATCATGCTTTGGTTTGGGGGGATGTTTCTGAAGACGGAACAGTTGAAGGCCATGTGGGTCGTTCTAGAAGCAACAGAACAGTTCAAGCGGTGTATCCTGAAGGTGACGAAGGAAAGCATGCAGTAACGCATTACAGAGTCTTAGAACGCTTGGGCCCTGTAACTTTGATTGAATGTAAATTAGAGACGGGTCGAACACATCAAATACGTGTGCACATGCAATACATAGGTCACCCGTTGTTTGGTGACCCTAGATATGGAGGGAATATTGCTGTTAAAGGGTCTCCTGGAGGAAAATACAATTCTTTTTTAAGAAACTGTTTCAGTATCCTTACCCGTCAGGCACTCCACGCAAAAACACTTGGATTTACACATCCCAAGACTAAAAAATTCATTTCTTTTGAGTCAGAAGTGCCAAGCGATATGCAAGAAATTATTGAAAAGTGGAAAACCTATTTAGAGGGTATCGCAAAGTAGAGACGTTACGTCAGTTGATTTTCTAACTCTTCTTTTTCAATGAGGGCATTTTCCCAATCAGATAGGGCTGTGTCATGCTTCTTCTGTATCTCCTCAAATTCGTAAGACAGGTTCGTCATACGTTTCATGTCAGTTGAATCAACTTCTGCTATTTCTTTGTTTTTAAGCTCCAAAGCATTCTCGGCTTCTGCGACGGCTTTTTCTAGTCTGTTGACCTTTTTGTCAATTTTCTTAATTGATTTTTCAATCTCTTTTTTCTTTTTGTAGTCAATTTTCATCGATGAATCTGAGTTGACAGTACTCTTTGAGGATCCACTCTTTTTTCCTTTTCCCAAAACTCTTTCTCCGGTTTTTGAAGCTTCATATGCCCCAATACTCTCTGCGTGTTTGGCATGCAAAAAAGTTTTAATGTCACCGATATATTGTCTCAAACCCGTCGGGGTTACTTCGTAGACAAATTGAGTCAGTCCTGAAAGAAAGTCTCTGTCATGGGAGACCACAATCAAAGAACCATCATAGGTAATAAGGGCTTCTTTCAAGACAGATTTTGACTTTAAATCTAAGTGGTTAGTCGGCTCGTCCAGAATCAGTACATTGTAAGGGTGTAGCAAAAGTTTGCACAATGCGAGACGGGCTTTTTCTCCGCCACTTAACACACTCACTTTTTTATCGACATCTTCCCCAGAAAAAAGAAATGATCCCAACATTGATCTTAGATTAACATTGCTTTCAAGAGTTATCTCAGCTTCAAGAGTTTCAAGCACGGTGATTTTTCCATCTAACTCTTCAGCTTGGTTTTGAGCATAATATCCGATATCAACGTTGTGCCCTTTAAGTAAATCTCCTTCGTGTGATTCTAAATCTAAAAGAATTCTCGTTAGCGTTGTTTTACCCGCGCCATTTTTCCCAACAAATGCAACCTTGTCTTGTCTTGCCATCATAAACTCAAGCCCTTTAAAAACGCTTAGCTCACCAAATGATTTGGCCAATCCTTTCGCATCAAAGATGACCTTGCCTGTTCTTGGAGCTGGAGGAAATCTAAATTTTATCTTAGCATTGTCAGCGGCATCAACTTCGACGATCTCAAGCTTGTCAAGTTTTTTGATGAGAGACTGCGCAAATGCAGCTTTGTTCTTTTTAGCTCTGAATTTGTTGATGAGAATCTGAGATTCTTCAATATATTTCTTTTGGTTTTTCTGAGCTTGAAGCTGTCTTTCACGCTCTTCTTCACGCCAAACCTGGTATTTTGTATAGGGTGCTTTAAAGTCGTATAATCTAAAAGGACTGATTTCTATTGTTCGTTCGGTCAGGTTGTCAAGAAACATCCTATCGTGTGATATTAGTAGGATTGCGCCTGGATAATTTTTTAAAAACCCTTCAAGCCATTCAATGCTTTCAATATCCAGGTGGTTTGTTGGCTCATCAAGAAGCAGTAGATTTGGATTTGTTAAAAGCAGTTTGGCCAATTCCACCCTCATTTTCCAACCACCACTAAAGTCGCTCATTTTTCTGTCAAGATCTTCCGGTTTAAAACCTAGACCCTGAAGAATTCTGTGAATCTTTTCTTCCAGATTTCCCGCCCCGATTATATCAAGCCTTTGATTTGCTTCAGTTAGCTCGTCAATCAATCTAGAGTAGTCGTCACTTTCGTAATCCAATCTTGTAGAAATTTCATCAGTGATTTCTACAATTCGTTCTTCAAGTTTTTTAATTTCAGCAAATGCACTTGCTGCTTCATCAAAAACCGTCGCGGATTCATTGTGATCCATCTCTTGAGGCAAGTACCCAATTCGGTAATCGTTGGGATAGCTTACTGTTCCTTCTGAGGGAGCATTAATGCCAGCGAGGATGTACATCAGTGTCGATTTCCCCGCACCATTTCGACCCACCAAACCGATGCGCTCTCTTTTCCCAATAAATAGATTAAGCCCTTCAAATAAGGTCCTGTCACCGAAGTGAACTCCAAGTTGTGTTACTGTTAGCATTGGATTGCAAAGGTCGTAAATAAAAAGCGGGAGGCCTTTTGGCTTCCCGCTTTACGATAACGTATAAATAATGTGTTAGTAATGCCAGAGATCATGTTCTAAAATGAACAATTCCTCCTTGATTCTTTCTGACTCAGCCAAAGCATCCATTCCACGGGCAAATTCACCTACAGACCTGTCATAAACATTTGACTGTTTTACGATATAGCTAGAGAAGTAACGTTTCTGAAAGAGATCTTCATATGTCCTTCTTTGGGCATCATTAAACAAGTTAAATACATCCGCATTTGCAAAAACATATCTACATTCAGGATAATACAACCAGAATAGGGGTGCAAATCCCATGCTTTCACCATCTCTGTCATAGTCTTCTATCATGGGAGCAATACCAATGATACGAACATAACGCTCGCTACGCTGTCTATCCCAAATCCAATCTTCTTTCAGTCGGTACCTGGTAATTTTTTCAGATTCAATTGGAGTTACAACCTCTTTAAATCCAATTTTCTCACCGAATTCGTCCCATTCATCAATTCGTTCTATCGGATTTAAAATCGTACGAATACTGTCAGGAGACAATGGCATTGTAAATTCATCTTCATCACCTATGGGTCCAGTGCTGTAGGCTATCAATGAACCTTCAATGAGCAGCCCCTCACGGATGACATCAAATAAATTGCTTCTGTCTTCGATTGCGTCAATCGGGTAGTAGTAAGGATGGTTGATTTTTTGCTTCAAGTCCATTTCTTGCCATACTCGTCGGAAGTACATCACATCAGCTTCACGCAAATATGGGTATGGGATCACCCTTTTAGTCAGGTTAGTTTCCTTGACATACGCACCGTCAAGGACGTTTTGTACTTGAGAATTGCTCTCAAATGATAGAGCAAAAAGAGCGATAGCTAGTAATGTGTACTTGAATAAATGACTCATTATTTTAAAATTTAGCTGGTGATTTTAAGTTTTAAAGATGAAACCATACGTTCAGTGCCGTCAGGCATGCCTACAATGATATCTTCAAAATAAATGGTGTTACCTCTTTTAACCCTGTTTAAAAGCGCCTTCATATCTGAAGTTATTTTGTTGTTGGGAGAGTTAAGTTCTTTAAATGTTCCATCCTTGCTTAGTCGAATTGTGAAGCTCTTCACACGTACTTGAACATCAAAGTCAAAGTTGTCCATCTTAGCTGCAAGTGGCGCAAATGAGATGACTTCATTCTTTGTGATTGTCCTGTTAGATGGTTTTTTCCCTGCCCAAAACGGGATTGGATCAGGAATGCGTTTAACCCTAAATTCAGCATTTCCAAGGTTACTCATACTTCCATCAGGCATTTCTCCTTTGACAGAAATAGTTGCTTTTTTGTTAGATGATGAATTGGATGGCTCTACAACGTATGTACCATCGGATTGTCTTTTAATTTTGTGTCCACTAGAAATTGAAACTTGTAGTTTGTCACTAGGAACTCCTGGAACACTTACTTCGACCGGGTTAGGAACACCTCGGTAGAAAACATTCATTTTAGTTGGTGAAACAACCAATGCTGCTTCAGCTACCGTAACCACTGGAGTGAAAAATGGCTGAGATTGCATATCACCTTCAGGGCCCTGGTACCGTATTAAACCTTTGTAGCTGTAATCTCCAAGGCTCATTCCTTTTGTAGGCAGTGTAAGCATGCCTTGTCCTTTATCATCGACAGGCAAGGCTGTAAGTCCCAGACCTTCGTAATCAAGAACAGTTGAATCCATTCTATCCCACTTTTTGTCGTCAATGTAAACTTGAGGCACCCTTGTTCGATCAAATGCAGCCAATAAAATAGTCGCTCTTAAAGAGTCTCCTCGCAAAACGTAGCTGGTTTGTGGAATTGTCAATGGCATGACTTCAGAAAACTTCAAACTCTTAGCTTCAATCCCACCTAACAACCATGAAAGAGCATCTTCTTCAGCATCTTGTACATCGATGATCATCTTAGACATGAGAGGTATTACAGCAGCCAGAGGAACATCATAGAAATTTGCAGCTTCCCAAAGTACCTCCTGACCATCTTCCATTTCGTTCTCGAAGGAGAACCTTTCGTTTAATGATTTAAGTGTGCTTTCAGGCATCGTTCGTTTGATGCCATTGATGTCTGTGACTTCAATAGTCGTCAAGTATTCCCGATAGCTTTCAATCGCAATTTTTAAACCATTTGCAGTCCACTCGCCTTCTTTAGGCCTCTGTGGTTCGGAACCCATCATGTAGGTCGTCAATGCTTGAAATTCATCTTTTTTACTGATGTACTTCAGGTTTAAAACGGTATCGTTTCCAAGTTCATCTGTTCCGAAATATTTTTCAAAATCCAGAGGTTCTTGTATATCAAAATCACCTTCGGATGTTGCCAAACAACGTGCTTTAAGTTTTGTAATAAAGGTAATCAGTGTTTCTGATTGGTTGACGATAGACTGAGCTTCATCGAAAAACGGTCCAACTTTTTCCTGATTACTGTGGTATTTTAATTCTAAAGAAGTGTAGGTGTCGTTAATTTTTGCTGACAATGTTTCTTGAGTAGTCCTCAGACTATTTTCAACTTTAACAAAACCATTAAGCACTTCTTTTGAAATATTTAAGGCTAGCAAAGCGGTAAGGACGAGGTACATCATCCCTATCATCTTTTGCCTTGGGGTCTCTTTTCCTCCTGACATGGTTTATTTATTTTTATTCATGTAGGATTAACTACGGTTGCCCATAGCATTGAGCATGTTTCCGTAAACGGTGTTTAAAGAAGCTAGGTTTTCAGCAAGCGCAGCGATGTGCTCCTTGTATGCCTTGGTATCCTCAACACTGTCGTTGAGTGTTTTCACCAATTCTCCCATTCCAGCATAAAGTTCTTTGTTTTCATTTAGCTGTTGAAGCTGCATTTCATACATAGAATTTAAAGAGGTAAGGTTTTCGTTCATACGTTCCAGGTTCTTCCCAGCGTTTGAAGATGAATCTTGGGATCCCACTAAGCCAGTCAATGAAGAAGCAACCCCTTCATATGTGTCTGCCATTTCGTCAACTCTGTTTGATGCTTTCACCAATGAGTCACTAAATTTCTGAGTTGATCCAGCAGCGTCAGCCATAGAACTCATTTTAGATGCTTGGTCCCCCAAATTTCTCATGCCATCTCCTAAATTTTGTAGAAGTGTTTCATCGATATTGGCATCAGTAAGTAGAGAGTCTAATTCTTGAACAGCTGTTTTTGACTCTTCACCAGTCGCAAGTTGTGGGTAAACCAATGTCCAATCCGGATCAGACAATGGAAGTGGTTCGAATGCGGAGAAGAAAAAGATCAACGCCTCGGTTCCCAATCCGGCGATAAGCATCTCAGAGGCATACTCCCAGTGTTGTATTTTAAATAAAGCACCGATAATTACTACTGACGCTCCGATTCCGTAGAGCTTAGCCATCAGCTTCTTCCAACTTTTTGATCCTGGTTTCATTTTCTTTGTTTTGTTGTTATACAAATAGCCATTGAGGATAAGTCAATAAACTATATTTTTAGGTATTGTTTTTTATTTATTTTGCAGTTTAATTCCACTCTTCTTTAGGTCCAGACTTGCCTCGTCCTAGGTAGGACATGACAGATCGGAATCCAATAAAAGCTTTTGCTGTGTCACTGTATTCATAAGACCTTGTTCCAGTTTGGCAGTAGTAGCCAATGTCTTTCCAAGATCCACCACGTGTTACTTTTCTATGAAGTGCAGCAGAATCGTCAATTTTTGCGTGGTATACATAATCAGGTGCTAAATCAAAAGCAAAGTCATAGACAGTTTCGTCAAAAGCAGTGTTTGTCCATTCGGCAACGTTTCCAGCCATGTTGTACAATCCATAATCATTTGGACTGTACGATTCAACAGGCGCTGTGTATGCGTTTGCATCTTCAACATAGTCTCCACGCATTGGTTTGAAATTGGCCAAAACACAACCCTGTTCGTTTCGAATGTAAGGTCCACCCCATGGGTATGGAGCTAGATTGCGACCTCCACGAGCTGCAAATTCCCATTCTGCTTCAGAAGGAAGTCTGAACTTTTGAATATATGTTTGACCTTCTTTTTGCCTCCATTCATTCATAATTTGAGTTCTGTAAGCGTTGAATGCTACAGCTTGACCCCATGTAACACCTACAACAGGATAGTCGTCATATGCCGGATGCCAAAAGTAATTCTCTGCCAGGGGCTCGTTGTATGCGTAAGTGTAATCATGTGCCCAAACTAAGGTGTCTGGATAAACATTGATGGTTTCCTCAATCACAAATTGTGATCTGTCAGAATACCTTTGAACAGAATGCAGTTGATTTAATTCATTCACTTCGCCATATTCCTCATCCCTTGCGTCTTTGTTCGCCGCTTTAGCGATGTTAAACCAGTAATATCTGTAGTTAAGTTTACGTGTATCGATTTCCTTTCGGTTGTAAAACCTATCAGAACCTTGTAAGTAGTACTCATCATAAAGTACTTCAAAAATATCTTCGTCTGTCCAATCAATAGGCGTTTCCCAATTCAGGACATATCCTTTGTCAATAAATCTATCAAGTTCTATTCCAGCTTCATTTTCTGAGTAGAAATAACGTTCATCATCATTTTCAGCCAATGTGTTTAAGAACAGTGAATCTCTAACATAGTTTACAAACTGACGGTATTCATTGTTCGATATTTCATGAACATCCATGTAAAATGCCGGTATCGTAACTGTTTTAGCACGTGTATTTAGAGCGTATGGAACATCTTGATCACTTGGCCCCATTGTGAAGGATCCGAAGTGGATGTAATTCATACCGTATGGGTTAGCTTGATCCCAGTATTCACGAGGGTGAACACCTACGAGCTCGCCTTGAGGTCCCATATAGCATCCAGCAAGCAGAGCTGGAATTATGAGTATCAGAAGAAACTTATTCATATGGTAAATTCTTGTAGTTAGTAATAATGAAGTACGCATGAAACGCTTCGAAGGTTTCTTTTATTATAAAATCCTCGGATTTGCGTACCTGTTTAAGATGGGTGTCGACTCAAATTTGAAGCTATAAGAGAGGAATATTTCATGTGACCCTGATGAAAACGACTGAAGTTCTGAAGTTGTCACGTCAAATGAGTATCCCAGTCTAAAGAGTTGTTCTTTGTAATTCGTAGCATCCTTGTCAATCATTTTATATTGGAATCCTACTATTGGAGCGATTGCATCGCCAGGTCTCCAAGAAACACCCGCCCATATCATTTCGTTGTAAAGAACGTTGACATTCATATCTATTGCAGATGCATTGAGGTCAGTTTTTGCGAGTATATTCGTCCTAAGTACGAGAGCATCACCATCGAGGGGATAGTTGTACCCACCCATAGCGTATAAATGTCTGCTGGGTGTAATGCTCATTTCAGTGAACTCAGTTTCTGCCAGGTGAGTCATTGACAGCCCTGCATAAAAAGTTTTAGGCTTGGATATATAGATACCCAAATCCACATCAACAGCTGAAGATTGGTTGTCATTCTGCGGAATAGCTTGGTCAGATGCCCAAGGGTCAATTGAGATCCATTCAGTAGCAAACGATTTGCTGAAATAACTAACAGACATGCCCAAACTCATTTTTGTTCCGTTTGCAAAAGGTGACAAAGTGTATGCATACCCCAACTTCATCATCGTATTGCTTTCATATCCGAGCTCATCTTGATAAAACTGGATTCCAAATGCACCTGGAATAAACCCAACTTGGCCATCTACGTTTAACAGTGATGTGACCGGTGAGCGATCTAGTCCATTCCATTGATTTCTGTAGAAACCATTAATGTTCGTCAGGTCGGATTGTCCAGCAGCGGCAATGTTAGACACGACATGGTCCATGTACCATTGGGTGAACTGAGGGTCTTGTTGTGCGCTCATAGATGAGGCAAACACGACAAAAAGAAGTGCTGTTATATAGCTACGCATCATGTTAACTCGTTGGTTTTCAATTTTTTCACAGGTTTCGGCGTACACCGAGTGTGGAAAGATACGGAATTTTTTGGATATCATCACGCTAGCTTTTGATACGTTCTCCACCATCTGTCTGGTAATTCACCCTCAGCGGCCTCTTGATAATCTTCATATGAGCATGGCACAAGGTGGTGGTGATCTTTGTTGTTTTTCTTTGAAGTTGGTATAGGTACATCCATCCACCACCTGTCACTCCTTGACGATTTGTAGAATGCGACTTCATGGTCTTTGCCCTGTAAATCCACTAAATATTTTGTGTATTCATCGACATTGCATTTAGGATAATCTCCAGTTTGGCTGAAGATTCCATCAAGCATGTGCCACAAAACCTGAGCGGCCAGATGCCCCCCTCTTCCCCTGTCATCAAGATCGGGGTTGTGCTCGAAAAGTCCAAGGGCCATCATTTTGTCGCTTAAGCCCGCGTATCTGGCCAGCTGACAAATTTGAGAAGATGAGAACCCATTTGGTCCGGCATGTGTTGATGCTGGATGATCAGATGCCCTAATGGACGATAAGTCGAATGATGCTAAATCAGCATCTCTCAATGTAGGTTCAACAAGCTTGTGGTTGCTGTGTGCTTTGCCAAGTCTTATGGCCTCAAATTGTAGCCTTTCAAGCAGTTCTAAGGTATCGGGATCTGTCAAATATCCTTGATGACCAATGTTTACATAGTCAAATAAAAAGTTGGGCTCATGTAAAACAATTCGATTCATGTAATTCCTTGAAGTATGCAATTCAGGATCACCTCCAAAATCCAATCTTGAATCTACACTGACAACGTTCATGGGTCTTCCAACTGACTCCAATGCTGAATAAATTGAATATGTTAAATCTTGACCTCCTCCTAAAACGATTGGGATCACGCCCATTTGAATTAATTCAGAAACCAGATCTTTTACAGCTCTTTCAGTGTCTGCGCTGTCTAATCCTGCTCTGATGTCTCCCAAATCAACTGTAGGTGCCCAACGCGTTGGTGGTGTAAGTCTGTAAAGCCAATTTCGTATTGCATCAGGAGCAGCTGCACAACCTTCATTGTCTCCACTATTTCTTCCATCATTAACTCCGAAAATGGCCACCCTACATCCTTCAATTGAAGGCTGGTGGTCAAAGCGATGTATTTCGATCCTGTCAGCTATTCTAGCTGAACCCTCGGCATTGCTAAAGACCGGTTGGTCGACCGGCTGTAATAGATCAAATATTCGTTCGCTCATCCTTAGAAATCAGTGTGACAATACAATTTCGTACAATTCCTCGCAAGTTTAAGCATACATCTGAATGCAAAAACGCCAACATCAAACTATCAGTTCACACTGAATTGTTACTTCCTACTTTTTGGAGCTCTTTTTTTCTTTTGAGGGCGATTGTCATGTAAGACGATAAGTTCTTGAGCACGAGTCCAGTCTATGGCGTTGTAATCCTCCTCTTTGGGTATTTTTACGTTTTTCTTGCCGGCTTTGATAAACGGCCCCCAACGTCCATTAATAATCCGAACAGTCTCATCTTCCTCATAAACTTTCAATAAAGCCGCTGCATCAGCGGCCTTTTTTTCTTCAATGAGCTCGATTGCTCTCGATAAATCTAAGGTATAAGGATCGTCATCGGTGTCCTTTTTAATCGAAACGAATTTGCTGTTGTGAACTACATAGGGACCAAATCTACCAATAGAAGTTGAGACAACCTTGCCTTCATATTCTCCAAGTTTTCGAGGCAATTTGAACAACATTAAAGCTTCGTCTAGTGAAATAGACCTTAGTGTTTGGGTAGGGCGTAGGGATGAAAATTTCTTGTCTTCATCGTCAGCCATTCCAAGTTGGGCCATCGGACCAAATCGACCGATTCTAACCATGACTTGTTTTCCCGTGTTGGGGTCAGTCCCCAGAATTCGTTCGCCTGCTTCACGTTCACTTTCTAATGCGTCATCTACCAGGGTCTTAAAAGGTTTGTAGAAATCACCGATCATTTGCTGCCAATCCTTTCTGCCTTCAGCGATGACATCAAATTGAGCTTCCACATCTGCTGTGAAATTGTAGTCTACAATAGAACTGAAATGCTTCACAAGGAAGTCATTGACAACAATGCCGATGTCTGTAGGAGCGAGCTTGTTTCTTTCAGCACCCGTGTTCTCGGTTTCTGTATTTGAAGAAAGTGAGTTGCCTTCGAGAAGAATGACACGATAGTTTCTAGGAGTTCCTTCTCTGTCAGGCATTTCTACGTATCCACGTTTTTGGATTACGCTAATTGTTGAAGCGTATGTTGACGGTCTTCCAACACCGAGTTCTTCAAGTCTCTTCACCAAGCTAGCCTCAGTGTATCTCGGTGGATGATTTGCAAACTTCTGAGTGGCAGTGATATTGATTCTTGACATTGACTCTCCGTTAGACATGAGAGGAAGAAGTCCTTTTGCATCATCATTGTTTTCATCATCTGTGCCTTCTAAATACACCTTAAGGAATCCCTCAAAAGTGATGACTTCACCTCGTGCTACGAAAACATCAGAGCTCTCGCTAACATCAACGGTTACAGTTGTTTTTTCAAGCCTGGCATCAGACATTTGTGATGCGATAGCTCTTTTCCAAATGAGAGCATATAGTTTTTCTTCTTCAGCTTTCCCACTGTGGCTGTTAAGACCAAAGTCTGTGGGTCTGATGGCCTCGTGTGCTTCTTGAGCGCCTTTGATTTTAGATGTAAAAGTTCGTCTTTCACAAAACTCAGCACCATACGCTGATTTAATGGCTGCAGCAGCAAAATCTAATGATTGTTCGCTTAAATTAACGGAGTCAGTTCGCATGTAGGTAATGCGTCCAGCCTCATATAATTTTTGTGCAACTCCCATCGTTCTTGAAACAGAAAAACCCAGTTTTCTGAAAGCTTCTTGCTGAAGTGTTGATGTTGTAAACGGTGCTGTTGGCTTTTTCTTTGCCGGCTTTGTCTCCAGTGATTTTATCGAGTGAGTGCTTTGAGAACAATCTTTTAAAAAAGTTTCGGCCTCTTCTTCTGTTTTGTATCGTGTTTTCCCTTCCGCTTTAAGATTTTTCCCAGCCTTGGTTGTGAATTCGCCAACGACTCTAAATTTATAAGAGGGTACATGATCATCGATTTCACGCTCTCTGTCCACGATTATTTTCACACCTACACTCTGCACTCTTCCAGCACTGAGGCCGGGTTTGATTTTCTTCCACAAGAGAGGACTAAGGTCAAAACCCACAATTCTGTCAAGAATTCTCCGAGCTTGTTGAGCGTTGACCAAATCCGTGTCCACCGTGCGGGGATTGTCAATGGCTTTTAGAATAGCTTGTTTCGTTATTTCATGAAAAACGATGCGCTTGGTGTTCTCAGGTTTCAGTTTTAACGCCTCTACCAAGTGCCATGAAATAGCTTCACCTTCGCGGTCTTCATCAGTCGCTAGCCAAACCATATCCGTGCCCTTCATCGCTTTCTTAAGCTCCGTGATGACCTTCTTTTTATCTTCACTGACCTCATACTTGGGGGTGAAGTTGTTTTCTTTATCGATCGCGGCATCTCCCTTAGCAAGATCACGAATGTGACCAAAACTGGATTTTACAACGAAATCTTTTCCGAGGTAGCCCTCGATTGTTTTTGCCTTTGCAGGTGACTCAACGATGACAAGATTTTTTGGCATTAGATATAGTTTTGGGATGCAAATAAAATAAAACTTCAGTTGAGTTCAACTCTATTTGGCAAGAACTTTTTCATCTAAATAAGATACCCCTTTAGGGGTGACAATTTGTCACGCCCATAATAACAAGCTACATTTGCACAAAACAAGTAGATGAGAGAAGGAGATACAAATATGATTGAGTCTAGACAGGGTGAAGCAATTCACGTTGAAAACTCTTCTAAAGCCTCAGGAGGTCTAAAGATGTTCTTAGAAAGTTATGGTTGTGCAATGAATTTCAGTGATTCGGAGATTATTGCATCTATCATGAGTGATGCAGGTTATTCCACAACAAGGGATGAGACAGAGGCGGATTTGATTTTAGTAAATACTTGCTCAATTCGTGAAAAAGCTGAGGAAAGAGTCCGAAACAGGCTGAAAGAGTTCAAGCGATACAAGCGAAAGAACAGGCGGCTGGTAGTGGGAATGTTGGGTTGCATGGCCGAGCGGTTAAAGGAAAATGTATTAGAACAAGAAAAGCTTGTTGATTTGGTTGTCGGGCCAGATGCTTACCGTGATCTTCCTTCACTTGTGAAACAAGTGAATGGAGGTCAAAAAGCAGTGAATGTCTTGCTTTCCAGAGAAGAAACCTATGCGGAGATCAGTCCTGTTAGGTTAGATAAATCAGGTGTTACAGCCTTCATCAGTATTATGAGAGGTTGCGATAACATGTGTTCTTTTTGTGTCGTGCCGTTTACACGTGGACGTGAACGTAGCAGAGAGCCGAAGAGTATTGTTGCTGAAGCGCATGATTTGTACACTCAAGGTTATCGTGAAGTGACTCTTTTAGGCCAAAATGTTGATTCTTACAAGTGGAACCTAGACATTAAAGGAATTGTTAAAGATTCTGAGCAACCGGTTGTGCGATTTGCCGAATTGTTAGAAATGGTGGCAAAAGTGAATCCGGATTTAAGGGTCAGGTTTTCCACCAGTCACCCCAAGGACATGGTCGATGATGTTCTCCATGTCATCTCAAGACATGAAAACCTCTGTAAATACATTCACCTTCCAATTCAATCGGGTTCGAGTTCGATGCTCAAACGTATGAACAGAGGTTATACAAGAGAGTGGTATTTAGATAGAATTGCGGCCATTAAAAGAATCCTTCCTGATTGCGCTTTGTCTACAGATATTATTACTGGTTTTTGCGGAGAGACTGAACAAGAGCATGCGGAAACAATGTCCATTTTAAAAGAGGTGGGTTATATTATGGCTTACAATTTCAAATACAGTGAGAGGCCTAGAACACTTGCTGAAAGAAAGTATGAAGATGATGTTCCTGAGGAAGTGAAAAGCGCTCGATTAACAGAAATAATAAAATATCAACGATCTTATGCTGCTGTGCTTACTCAAGCAATGGTCGGTAAGGTTTACAAAGTGTTGGTTGAAGGAGTGAGTAAGAAAAGCGCTGACAAATACTATGGAAGAACAACTCACAATACTGTGATGATCTTTGACAAAGGAGACTTGAAATTATGTGATTACGTCAATGTTAGAGCTATAGATTGCACAAGTGCAACTCTAATCGGAGAGGTGACAACTGACCAAGCAGTCGCTTGATTTAGATGAAGTGAAATGAATGTAGGTTCGATAAAACAAAGGTTTGGTGTCATAGGCATGAATGAGGCCCTTGAGAGAGCATTGCACATTGCTGCTCAAGTTGCCCCAACAGATTTGTCGGTTCTTATTCTTGGAGAGAGCGGAACTGGTAAGGAGATCATGCCCAGAATAGTTCATCAATTTAGCAAAAGAAAGCATGGGAAATATGTTGCTGTAAATTGCGGAGCTATTCCAGAAGGAACAATTGATTCAGAACTTTTTGGACATGTCAAGGGAGCTTTTACAGGTGCAACAGAATCTCGTCGAGGGTATTTTGAGGAGGCCGACGGGGGGACAGTTTTTTTAGATGAAGTTGCTGAGTTGCCACTAACGACCCAGGTCAGATTGTTGCGTATCCTCGAAACGGGAGAGTTTATGCGTGTGGGGTCTTCAACAACAGAAAAAACAGATGTGAGAGTCGTTGCGGCTACAAATGTGGATTTTGAAGAGGCATTTCAAAAAGGAAAATTCAGAGAAGATTTATACTATCGTTTGAATCAAGTGCCCATCAACATGCCTCCGCTTCGAGACCGGTCCACGGATATTCATCTTCTTTTCAGAAAATTCACAACAGATTTCAGTGAGATGCACAGAATGCCCCCGCTATCTCTGTCTTCGGATGCAATAGAAATCATTGAGCATTACCCTTGGCCGGGAAATATTCGACAACTCAAGCACATCACTGAGCAAATGTCTGTGTTAGAAATTGAAAGACGTGTCAACTCTGATACTCTGCTAGGATATTTGCCTGAGACCCACAGATCGCGGTTGCCAGTTCGTGTTACCACAGGAAGTGACGGTTTTGAGGAAAGTGATTCTGGGAACAACGAGAGAGAAATGCTGTACAAAGTTCTTTTTGAAATGAAAGGTGACTTGAACAATCTGAAAGAACTCGTGTTTGGTTTAATTAAAAATGGCGGTTCGCTAAGTGGAGATGATGAATTGCTTGTTAAAAAAATGTTTCATGAGCAGAGTAGCTCTCAGACGAGTGAAGGCAATTTTCCGGTCGTGTTTTCACGAGGAGATCATCCAGAAAGCACCAGTCATGTAAAAGATTTACAGGAGCTTGAGCCAAGCTTGTCTTTGATAGATTCTGAAAAGGAGCTAATCAAAATGGCCTTAAAAAAGTACAACAACAGGCGCAAGGATGCGGCGGAAGAGTTGGGTATTTCGGAGAGAACGTTGTATCGGAAAATCAAAGAATATTCTCTTAAATGAATTGCGTCAAATGCATATCGTTCCTTGGTGTTGTGGTTTTCTCCATGTTAGGTTGTGGTGTTTACTCTCCCTATGGAGCTGCAACTTCAGGAGCCAAGACATTTAGTGTATCTACTTTCGAAGCAACACATCCATTGGTTTCTGCCTCCTCTGCTCTTAGCATATCTGAGTCACTGGTGGACAGAGTTCAAAGGCAGTCAACTTTGCAATTGGCTAGTGGGGAAGCAGAGCTGACATTTTCTGGAAGAGTTGTGGGTTGGATGGTGCAGCCGATTAACGTTCAAGGGGATGAAACCGCCAGCGCAAACAGAGTCACTATAACAGTGGATGTCATCTACACAAATCATTTAGATGAATCCTTGAGTTTTCAGCGGAAGTTTAACAGATTTATCGATGTGCCAAGCAGTTCAGACCTCTTTTCTATTGAAGATGAGATTGCAAAGGAGGTTGGCGAGTTGTTATCTTTAGATATTTTTAACGCTAGTTTAGGCAATTGGTAATCCAATGAACATTCAACGGCTCAATTCAATTCTCACTGACAAAGCAGCAGATTTAGCTGATTTACGTGACGATTTAGCTGCTTTGGTCGTTGCCAATCCATACAGTGGACCATTTCGCATGTTGCTTGCAAAGGCGTCCAAGGATGCGGGTCATTTAGACCAAAAGCAAGATCTTCTTGCTGCCGCTGCTCATTGCAATTCGCGCAAGGCTCTTTTTGAATTTATGTTTGGTGAAGACTTCAGACGAGAAGCTAGGGAGATTCATAAAGTTATTGAAAAAGAAGAGGATGTGTCGGAACACGAGTTGATGGAATTGGTTTGGCACTTGGATGAAGCAAACTCAGATGATGATTCAGGTGAATTTTTAAGTGAAAGAGAAGATGTAGTCGAAGCAATCGCGACTTCCTTGAGCTTTGAAATGGAGAGTTGGGAGGAAAAAGAGCCTCAGAATGGGGGGGGTCAAGAAAAACTTTCAAGTTTTTTTTCACAAGATTTAAATCAACAAATTGACCCCGAAAAAGAGGTTGTCTCAAGACAGAAATTAGCGGAAGTAAAGGGTGCAGGTGAGGCTAATTCCTTGTTCGGAAAGTGGCTGAATAAAAGAGCAGTAGAAACTTCATTTGGAGATTTCGGTAATCCTGACTCCCAAGTAGAGCGTGGGTCAGCTGCAATAATCGATGCTTTTTTAAGCAAGATAAATCCGTCAATTGGTGCTGTTAGAGATGTCGAATATTCGGTTGGAGAGTGGGCTGGTAAGGGTCTTCAATTTGACCCAAGTTTAGTGACTGAAACAATGGCTAAATTGTATGCGTCTCAGGGTCAAATTGGACGAGCTAGGAAAGCTTTTAAGATGTTAGCTTTGAAATATCCTGAAAAAAGTGTTTATTTTGCATCCCAGCTTAAAAAGCTAAGTAAAAACTAAGAAGACTATCATGGGAACTTTCCTTACTGTTGTTATTTTAATCATCTGCTTCCTTTTAGGAGCAGTTATTTTAGTCCAAAACCCGAAAGGTGGTGGACTCGCATCTGGATTTACAGGTGGTGCCGCTATGGGTGGTGTACAACGTACTACAGACTTCCTTGAGAAGAGCACTTGGTACCTTGTCGCTGCATTGTTCGTGACCTGCATGGCAGCGGGTATCTACAATGGAAACACTGAAGCTAACGTAGGAATTGATGAGAGCTTTATGCCAAGTGCTGCCTCTACAGAAGCTCCAGTTGAAGTAGCTGCACCCGTTGCAGCAGATTCTCCCTCAGACACTCCTTCTGAGTAAGTAAATACTAGAAGTATTTTTCGTCTAAAGTATTAGATTTTCGAATCATTCGAATGTAATTTAGCGCTCGCATTTTTGCAGGGACGCAACATCGTCCTGCACTATTTCATCTATATCATTTCTTATCTCCTATGTCAGTAAACATTCGCCCATTGTCAGATCGGGTTCTTATCGAGCCAGCTCCAGCTGAAGAAACAACAGCAAGTGGAATTATTATCCCAGACACAGCTCAGGAAAAGCCTCAAAGAGGCCTTGTAGTTGCTGTGGGTCCTGGCAAGCCAGATGAACCTACTACAGTAAAAGTTGGAGATTCTGTTTTATATGGTAAGTACTCTGGTTCGGATCTTCAGGTAGAGGGAAGAGATTACATGATTATGCGTGAGTCCGATATTCTCGCAATAGTTTAACAAAACAGACCGTTTTAAATATTATCAAATGGCAAAAGACATTAAGTTCGATATTGAGGCTCGCAGGAGTTTAAAAGCAGGTGTTGATGCACTTGCTAACGCAGTGAAAGTAACCTTGGGACCCAAAGGAAGGAATGTGGTGATTGACAGGAAATTTGGAGCACCAAGTGTCACCAAAGATGGTGTTACCGTCGCAAAAGAAATAGAGCTTAAAGATCCCATTGAAAACATGGGTGCTCAAATGGTGAAGGAGGTAGCTTCTAAGACAGCTGATGTAGCTGGTGACGGAACGACAACTGCCACAGTCCTCGCTCAAGCTCTTATTTCTGAAGGCATGAGGAATGTGTCTTCCGGAGCTAATCCGATGGATCTGAAGCGCGGAATGGACAAAGCATCTGCAGCAATTGTCAAACATCTCCAAAAGATGAGTCAAGAAGTTGGCAATGACAACTCTAAAATAGAACAGGTCGCTACCATTTCTGCAAACAACGACAACACCATTGGCTCTTTAATTGCTCAAGCGATGAAAACAGTGGGAAACGAGGGTGTGATTACTGTAGAGGAAGCAAAGGGAATGGAGACAACTGTAACTACAGTTGAGGGAATGCAATTTGATCGTGGGTATTTAAGCCCTTATTTCGTAACCAACCCTGAGAAGATGGAGGTTGAGTTGGAGAACCCATTTATTCTTATTCACGATAAGAAAATCTCTAACATGAAAGATCTTCTTCCGGTATTAGAAGAAACCGCAAAGTCAGGCCGTCCTCTTTTGATTATCGCTGAAGATGTCGATGGTGAGGCTTTGGCAGCATTGGTGGTCAATAAAATCCGAGGATCACTCAAGATTGCAGCAGTTAAAGCGCCAGGTTTTGGAGATAGAAGAAAAGCGATTCTTCAAGATATTGCGACTCTAACTGGTGGTCAGGTTATCTCGGAAGAGACAGGCTTAAAGCTTGAGAATACATCAATTGACGATCTTGGTACAGCAGAAAAAATCACGATTGACAAGGACAATACCACACTTGTAAATGGTGCTGGTGAAAAATCAAGTATTGCTTCTCGCATTGGCCAGATCAAAGCCCAAATCGAGACGACAACATCAGACTACGACAAAGAGAAGCTTCAAGAGCGCCTTGCGAAACTCGCGGGAGGTGTTGCTGTTTTGTATGTTGGTGCCGCTACTGAGGTAGAGATGAAAGAGAAAAAAGACAGAGTTGATGATGCTTTGCACGCAACTCGTGCTGCTATCGAGGAGGGAATTATTCCAGGGGGAGGAACGGCATACATTAGAGCCGCTGCGATGATCTCAAAACTTGAGGGAGCGAACAACGATGAGACTACTGGAATTAAGATTGTGATTCGGTCCATTGAAGAGCCATTGCGTCAAATTGTATCCAATGCTGGTGGAGAAGGTGCTGTAGTTGTTAATGCAGTGCGTGATGGAAAAGCTGATTTCGGCTACAATGCAAGAACTGAGGTTTATGAAGATCTATACAAAGCTGGAGTCATTGACCCAACTAAAGTTGCACGTGTCGCCCTCGAGAATGCGATTTCTATTTCTGGAATGATGCTTACAACGGAGTGTGTTATTTCTGACTTTGAAGAAGAAGGATCGATGGCTGCTCCACCTTCTATGCCCGGTGGTATGGGAGGAATGATGTAGAATAAACAGACTGTTAGATTGATGTCGATTAACGTAACACACGCCACGAAAGTTTTTGATGGACAAGCTGCTCTTAATGATGTGAGCTTGAAAGTGCCATCAGGCCAGGTTCTAGGTCTTTTAGGCCCCAACGGAGCTGGTAAATCAACGTTAATGAGATTGATATCGGGATATTTGCCAGCAACTTCAGGTTGTGTTAGTGTTTGTGGTTTCGATGTTGATTCAGATCCTCTAGAAACAAAGAAGAGAATAGGCTATTTGCCCGAGCACAACCCCCTGCCTGAAGACATGTTCATTCGTGAATATTTACAATTTGTAGGAGGGATGTACAATGTCAATCACCTTTCGAATAAGGTAGAGGATGTTATGTCTCTTGTTGCACTGGGTCCTGAATCAGGCAAGAAAATCGGACAATTGTCTAAGGGTTACCGTCAGCGGGTGGGTCTTGCAGCAGCTATTATCCATGAACCTGAGGTGTTGATTCTGGATGAACCAACTTCTGGTTTGGACCCCAATCAACTTGTTGAAGTCAGGATGCTCATCAAAGACATAGGTCGAGAAAGAACCGTGCTTTTATCTACCCACGTGATGCAGGAGGTTGAGGCCATGTGTGATCGTGTTGTGCTAATTAAGAAGGGAGAGGTCGTTGCAGATGACGAAATAAGTGTTTTCACGAGCCGAGACGGGGGTTTGGAAGCTGCTTTTAAAGACCTGACTTCTTGAGCACTGAAACAAATACGGAACGAGGTGTTGTATTTAGATCTACTGGATCTTGGTATGATGTGCAAGACGCTTCAGGTGAAACTATTCTTTGTAGAATTAAGGGCAAGATGCGACTGATGGGTTTGCGCTCGACAAACCCGATTGCGGTGGGAGATGCGGTTCAATTTATCAGAGCACAAGATGGTACAGGAAGCATAGATAGCATCGAAGACAGGAAAAATTATATTGCGCGCAAGTCTGTCAATCTTTCTAAGGAAACTCACATTGTTGCTTCAAACCTTGACAGGGCATATTTAATTGTGACTATAGCTAAGCCAAGGACAAGTTCGGGTTTTATAGATCGATTCTTAGTCACCGCAGAAGCCTACGGAATTTCGACAAAGATTGTGTTTAACAAATTTGACTTGTTGCACTCAGACCCAGAAGCCATGGTAAGGCAAGAAGAGTTGGAGGAAATATATACAAATGCTGGCTATGAAACGATGAGAGTTTCGGCAGAGTCAGGTTTGGGGATTAAAGTATTTCGAGAAGAATTAAATGAGGGAATCAATTTGCTGTCTGGACATAGTGGAGTTGGCAAAAGCACGATTATAAATATGCTGATTCCTGGCTTAGACCTTAAGACGGCAGATGTGTCTGAATCTCACTCCAAAGGGCGACACACAACCACGTTTGCTGAAATGTTTTCTGTGCCAGGAGGAGGGTTTATTATTGACACTCCAGGGATAAAAGGGTTTGGTTTAGTGACCTTGGAAAAGAATACGTTGAACCATCATTTTCCAGAGTTTTTTAAACTGTTACACAATTGTAAATTTAACAATTGTGTGCACATGGATGAGCCAGGATGCGCAGTAAAAAAACAGGTTGAAGCGGGTCTTCTGTCACACGAGCGTTACGCCAATTACTCGGAGATGTATCGGACTTTTGAAGATGGTCCATACAGATAAAACTTGTTTTTTTTGGATTATACTTTTGAAGTATACAATCCATGGACCTTCAGATCTTCCGAATTGTATTTAAGGCGTTGGTGCGTATGTCTGTCAAAAACATCGATTCCCATTGATCTTAGAATTGCGTCCCCGGCGGCACAATCCCACTCCATGTAAGTGCCAGTTCTGGAGTGAATTTCTGCTTCCCCAAGCGCTAAGTGACAAAATTTAAGTGCGCCGCTCATGGGCCGAGAAGTTACCTCGTCTTTAAGAATTCCTGGGGGCAACAACTCTTCCAATTCTGCCTTCTCTGCCCACGAGGTCACAAGCCTATATGGTTTTTGTATCGGTGTAGAATGAATCGTTTTTAACGATGTCCCGTCCAATTGGTAAATTGAAAACCCCTGCTTCATGGCTCCGGCGTAGATCAAGTTAGCCAATGGGTCTGCAACTACCCCTATGATTGGGCCTGTTGTGTCGCATAAAGCAATGTTCACAGCAAACCCCGACCTGTTTTTAAGAAAAGATTCGGTGCCGTCTAAAGGGTCAATCAAGAAATAGTACGGCCAATTTTCCCTTTCTTTAAATTCAGGAATGTCTGCTTCTTCGCTAATGATTGGTATTCCAAGTGGAGAAAGTATGTTCGTGATGATTTTATCAGAAGCATAATCAGCGTCAGACACGAGGGATCCGTCTTTTTTTGATGTTACATGTAGGGCGTCATCTGAAGCAGAAAGAGCTAAAAGTAATTCTCTTCCAGCAGCTCCAGCAGCTGTAATAGAAAGGTTTAGAGTTTCTTTTAAAAATTCATCTGAAATCATGCGCACAATATAGTCTTCATAGAGTAATTTTGCCTCGATGCAGGGGTGCCTTTTGGCTGAGATTTATACCCTTTGAACCTGACCGGGTCATACCGGGGTGGAAGATGTCAAGAGTTTGCGCTGTGCAATATCTCTCCCATGTGTCATTTTTAATGAATTTACAAATTAAACAATGTCGCCATGTGTCATTTTTGTCAAAGTAATTTAGTTGCGTTTCTCTTTTTCTCTCTTTTTCTAACGACCACAAATCTCTGTTCACAGGTTGATTCAATCAACATTTTACAACCTGTTGCTGTGAGTGCTGTGAGTTCTGATGAGAGATCACCTTTTGCAAATACAAATCTCAGCCAAGACGATTTAAACTCCATGGATACAGGTCAAGACCTGCCTTTCTTATTGAGACTAACTCCTTCAATTGTTGTGACCTCAGATGCAGGAAATGGAATTGGGTATACAGGAATACGTCTAAGGGGTTCGGATGCGAGTCGCATCAACGTAACCATCAATGGAGTTCCTTTGAATGATGCCGAATCTCAGGGTGTTTTTTGGGTTAATTTACCTGACTTAGGTGCTTCAGTTTCGGGGTTACAAATTCAAAGAGGTGTAGGAACAAGCACGAATGGTCCCGGTGCTTTTGGGGGGTCTATCGCTATAAATACGCTAGGAAAAACCGTCCAGCCCGGAGGTCAGGTTGTGTTGGGAGGAGGAAGTTTTAATTCTTTTCGCAGAAGTGTCAGTTGGAATACAGGTATTGTTGGCAAGGGTTGGAATGTGGAAGGTCGCATGTCACAGATCGGATCTGATGGATATGTTGACAGAGCATCGAGTGATCTGAATTCAATATATACTTCTATTGCGAAAAGATGGGGTAGTGGACGATTCTCCATTACATCATTGCGGGGCAGTGAAAGAACATACCAATCATGGTTTGGTATCCCACAATTTGTCACAAATGAAAATGTAACAGATGCAGATATTGATGACTGGGTTATGAATAGTTCAGAGTATGGATATGGTTTTGATATCGAGCGTTTAGATGATTTAAAAGAGAGAGGAAGACAGCACAATTACTACAACTACAAGGATGAAGTGGACAACTATGCTCAAAATCATTTGCAGTTGCATTTTGAACAAGATTTAGGCATGGCGAGCATGGCGGTTTCCCTTTTCTCTACTTTAGGAGCAGGCTATTACGAACAATTCAGATCAAATGACGCTTTTTCTGTTTATGGATTAGAAGCACCAATGTACTCAGATTCGATCTCACCAGAAGCTACAAATGTGATCAGAAGAAGGTGGTTAGACAATACTCTAGCTGGTGGACTTGTTAATTTTGATTTGCCATTGGGAGAAGTCGATGTTCAGTTTGGAGGTGCATATTCGAATTATTCAGGAGATCATTTTGGTGAATTAATTTGGATGGAGCACGCTGCAGATGTTCTTCCTGGGACGAGATACTATGACAATGTTGGTGACAAGCAGGATGGAAGTGCGTACGTCAGAGGTTCGTATGATCTCATGGATGAAAAGGTGAGGCTACAGGCGGAGTTGCAAACCCGATATGTGACATACTCCACGAGTGGTGTTGACGCTGATCTAAGAGAAATTTCAATTGCAGACACGCTTCTTTTTTTTAACCCCAAGTTTGGGTTCGATGTATTGTTAAGTGAATCTTCAAGAGCTTTTGCTTCTGTTGCAATTGCAAATAGAGAGCCAGCTAGAAGTGACTATTTGGATTCTCCGAACTCAGGTTCAGTCAACCCAGAACATCTCAAGGATTTCGAGTTGGGATACAAATACGTTGCGTCCAAGTGGAGTTTTGAAATGGGGCTCTACCACATGAGCTACAAAGATCAATTGATTGCAACCGGAGCACTAAACGATGTTGGGAGTCCTGTTCGAGTGAATGTTCCTAAAAGCTTCAGACAGGGTATTGAGCTTCAGGCAGGAGTTGAGTTAATGCCAAAGATTCGTTGCAATGTCAACGTCACACTCTCCGAAAATAAGATTGATTTGTTTGAAGAAACATTGTACGATTATGATGAAAACTATGACTATACCAATGTTGTTAATCATGAAAACAGTGACATCGCTTTCTCACCATCTGTTACAGGTTCAGGAGTTATTTCTGCGGAGGTTTGGTCCAACAACAACAGTACTATTGGTTGTGACTTCGTGACGAAATTTGTGGGTGAGCAATTTTTGGACAACACGTCAAACATTGATCGTTCATTGCCTTCATACTTCGTCAATGATTTGTCAGTTCAATGGTCTACAACAAGAACAAACAATGATAAGATCTGTTTGTCAATTGTTGCTAAGAATATTTTTGACAAAATGTACAGTGCAAATGGATGGACTTACAGCTACTTGTTTGGTGGTGTCGATAGCATGCAGACAGAAAATTATGTTTTCCCCCAAGCTGGTCGGAATGGGTTTGTTAATTTGGTGTACAGTTTTTAAGTAACATGTCTTAATTTGCGGGTATGAAAGCAAGGGCCTATTTTATTTTATTTCTCGTCACATTGTTGGCTTGTAAGTATGGGGTTTCTGCTCAATATACCATGCCGTTTGAGGAGCTACCTCATGAAGGCACATGGCTTCAATGGCCTCATGACCATACTTATGGGGCAGGCGCTTCTGACTTCGAACCAGCATGGATCCAGATGACAGTCGCCTTGGTTGATGCCGAGAGAGTGCACATTGTAGCGTATGATAATGTGCATAGAAATCACATTGTAAATCTGTTAGAGGCCTCTGAAGTAGATATGACTTCTGTAGATTTTGTGATTGCTGAAAATGATGACTTTTGGGTCAGAGACAATGGGCCCATTTTTGTTTATGACTCTGATGCCAATTTAACAATTTTAGATTGGGGTTTTAATGGTTGGGGGGGGAATGCCCCTTTTGAGCTTTGTGATGATGTTCCCATCGCTGTTGCGGACTCTCTCAATATACCTATTCTTGATCTCAGTGCAATGGTACTAGAGGGCGGAGCTTTTGAGATTGATGGGTACGGAACATTTATGGCTACCAGAACATCTATCACTGGTCCAGATAGGAACCCCAATTTGTCAGAATCTCAAATAGAAGAATATCTGGGTCAGTACTTGGGTGTGTCCAATTTCGTATGGTTGGACGGACAAGCCGGCGGTTTGGATGATATCACCGATCAGCACATTGATGGTTTTGCACGATTCCATGGAAACAACACTATCGTTACCCTAAACCACACTGATCAAGCGTATTGGGGAGTCTCATTTTCGGACAGAACAATTATTAACAATGCTATCAATACTGAGGGTGTCCCATTTGAGATTGTTCATTTGCCGTTAACGGTGAATGATGTGGTTACAACATGGGGTGAATCTGTTGGATATCGAGCAAGCTACACGAACTATTATATTGCAAACGGTGTGGTTTTAGTACCCAACTTTGATGACCCCAATGACGAAGTCGCAAATGGCATTGTGAGCGCACTGTATCCAAACAAAAATGTGGTAGGCATTGATTGTCGCAATATGTTGTTTGTTGGTGGAATGGTTCACTGCGTCACACAGCAACAGCCCATCGGAGAAATTAACACATCGGTTCAGCAGTTGGGCTTAGCCGGTGATCCAAATCACCTCGGAAAGTTGCTTTGTGTATATGACTTGTTAGGTCGTGAAGTTGAACATCCAGTGCAGGGTGTCGCTTATCTTTTTCGCTACGAAAACGGAGAGGTTAAGAGATTGATAGCTGACTGAAATCCCGTACTTTTTCCAGTACAGTTCCAAGAATGACAAGATCTGCTCCTGCTTCCCAGGCTTTTTCGATTCCTTCATAATTAAGAATCCCACCACCGACAATGATGGGCACATCAACTGCTTTTCGAACTGCGGAGACTACTTCAGGAGGAATACTATTTCCAGCGCCACTTCCAGCATCAAGATAAACGGCTTGCATTCCAAGTAAAACCGCTGCTGAAGCAGTCGCTACAGCTAATTCTGGTTTTGCAGATGGAATGGGTAAGGTTTGAGTTATATACGCTGCTGTAGTAAGAGGGCCATCTCCAACCAACAAATACGCAGTGGCTACAGTTTCAATGTCCATTTTCATAATGAGTGGAGCCGCTTCTACGTGGCGGCCGATTAAAAGATCTGCATTTCGCCCACTTACTAGGCTCAGGAATAGAAGAACATCTGCATGTTCAGTAACCTGCTCTGGTGAGCCTGGGAAAAGAACAACGGGTAAACGAGTCTGTTTCTGAGCAGCTTTCACGAGATCTTCGGTATTTCCTGATGACAAGTGACTTCCTCCAATGAGAATGTCGGATGCTCCAGACTGCTCAATTTCTTTCAGCCAATTGTGTAATTCTATACCGTTGGGTGTTTTGTCAGGGTCGAGCAACACGGCAAACCTTTTTTCACCATTGCGCATGCTGGCTTGAAGATTTGCTAACCAATTCTTATTCATTTTGCTTCTTGTATGGCCCATTTTATCTCATTTACTATAGATCTATGTCTCATTACATGTCCACTCGAGACTACAAGGAAGTGAGCTCCTTCTGTCGTTTTTTGAAGTGAATTCCGCAAAGGTTTAGACCAACTGAAAGGTATGATTTTATCTCTCCTTCCAAAAATAAAATATATCTTTTTTTCTGGAGTGATATTTTCATGAATCGTCTTTGATAATTTGTTTTTATTTGGCCAAAATAATTGATGTGCGGCCCATGAAAATGCAACCCTTCGTCTTATTTCAGGTGTGTTAGTATGGTAGATGCCAAAACGATGTTTGTGCTGGGAAATGAGTCTCATAGACCTCAGGTTGTCAATTAGCCACCTGTTTAACTCTGGATTTTTATCGATTAACCTCCAGCAGTATTTCCCCAATCTTGTGTTCACTACAAATCGATAGAGGTTGCCCATTTTTAACCCATCGGGAGCTAATACGATGATTTGTGAGAATTTCCAAGGAAATTTCTCAAACAAAGTAAGTGCAATTCTACTTCCCATTGAGTAGCCTAAAAGAACAAGTTTTATATTTTCTGGTGTTGCAAAATTCAACGAAATGTAGGATTCAATAGCTTGAATTAAGACGGAGGGCTTTAGCGCTTCATCCAGATTTTTCGGTGCTATAGGTGTGCTTCTTTCATGGTGAAGTAGGCTAACAGAGAGCATCGCAGTAGTCTCTTCAAACAAAGGACTAAAGTTGAACATTTCTTTCGAATTCCGATCAAAACCATGAAATGCCACAACAATTGTTTTTGATAAATGCAAGTTATCACCACCTCTGATCCAGCCGCCAAAACGCCATCCTCGGTATTCCCATTCAATAGGTTGTTCAATTGTTACAAGTGATGCCATTGTGCAAAGTAATAAACTGTGGAAAAAGTGATGTCATTTTTTTAAATAGTTTGATTGAAGTCACTCTGTGATAACGTAAATTTACACCGGTTATAGTCATCAATGTCATACTTAACTGGACGCTTTTTGAATAGAGAAATTTATTTAAAACCGACCAGATAAAAAAAAAATGCCCAAAGATTCAAGCATAAAGTCGGTACTTATTATCGGCAGCGGACCAATTGTGATTGGCCAAGCGTGTGAATTTGACTACAGTGGCTCCCAGGCTTCTCGTTCTCTAAGAGAAGAAGGGATTGAAGTGACTCTGATTAACAACAACCCCGCCACCATCATGACTGATCCAGTTATGGCGGATTTTGTTTACCTCGAATCCCTGGAGCCAGAATCAATTGTTAAGATTCTGGAGAAGCACCAAATTGATGCGGTCCTCCCAACGATGGGTGGTCAAACTGCGCTCAATCTTGCAATCAAATGTGATGAAATGGGCATTTGGGAAGAGTTTGGTGTTAAAATCATTGGCGTGGATATTGCAGCTATTGAAATCACGGAAAATCGTGAGAAGTTTCGACTTCTCATGGAGGAAATCGATATCCCCATGGCCCCTCAAGCCACTGCAAAAAGTTTTCTTGAAGGGAAGGGGATTGCACAGAAATTTGGCTATCCACTTTGTATCCGCGCAAGTTTTACGTTAGGTGGTGCTGGTGCTGCAGTTGTGCATACAAAAGAAAACTTTGAAGACAAGCTTACTTCAGGACTTCACAAATCACCCATTCATGAAGTGATGATTGACAAAGCTCTGCTCGGGTGGAAGGAATTCGAATTGGAGCTCTTGCGTGATTCTAACGACAACGTTACCATTGTTTGTTCTATCGAAAATATGGATCCCATGGGAATTCATACTGGAGATTCGATCACGGTAGCTCCTGCCATGACTCTGTCGGATAAGACTTACCAAAGGATGCGCGATATGGCGATTCACATGATGCGAAGCATTGGTGAATTTGCGGGTGGGTGCAATGTCCAATTTGCAGTTTCCCCTGATGAAAATGAGGATATTATTGCTATTGAAATTAATCCAAGGGTCTCGAGGTCATCAGCGCTTGCTTCTAAAGCAACAGGTTATCCCATTGCAAAGCTTGCAGCAAAACTTTCAATTGGGTATCATTTAGATGAATTAAAGAATACCATCACTGGTTCTACATCGGCGATGTTTGAACCCACTTTAGATTATGTGGTGGTAAAAATACCACGTTGGAATTTCGATAAGTTTCCTGGTACAGACAGAAGGTTGGGTCTTCAAATGAAGTCAGTTGGTGAAGTGATGGCCATCGGCAGTTCTTTTCAAGAAGCACTTCAAAAAGCATGTCAATCTCTAGAAATTAAGAGAAATGGCTTGGGCGCTGATGGGAGAGAATTGCGAGACCATGACGCTATTATGGAAAGTCTTAACAATCCGTCTTACAACAGACTCTTTCACATCTACGACGCATTTAAGTTGGGTGTTCCCTTTTACAAAATTCACGAATCCACACAGATCGACCCTTGGTTCCTCAGACAGATAGAGGCTTTACTCATGCTCGAAAATGATGTTGAAAAACATTCGATTGAGACCTTGCCTAAATCTCTTTTGATGGAAGCCAAGCGAAAGGGATATGCTGACAGACAAATTGCACACCTGTTAAAATGTCTAGAAAGTGAAGTGAACGAGAAGCGCAGAAAAGAAAACATAAACAGGGTCTACAAATTGGTAGATACATGTGCAGCGGAATTCCCTGCACTAACTCCATATTATTACTCAACATTTGAAGAATCAGAAAACGAAAGTGTCAGTTCTGATAAGAAAAAAGTCATCGTTCTCGGCAGTGGACCCAATAGAATAGGACAGGGGATTGAGTTCGATTACTGCTGTGTTCACGGAGTTCTGGCAGCAAAAGAATGCGGTTATGAAACGATTATGATCAATTGCAATCCTGAAACTGTTTCTACT
>MDTF01002295.1_pt1 | contig 55637 bp, 48 predicted proteins | sample 811191 | NCBI WGS metagenome assembly MDTF01 (sample SAMN05326649, study PRJNA326480) | marine metagenome | isolation source: seawater | place: Southern Ocean | collected 2011 | reverse complement strand
TGCAATCCTCCATCGGGAGTCCAAGTGCCGGAATACAAAGTGTCAAGCTCTCCTGAAAAAGAATTTGTTGCAATCCACTCTTCGTGAAACGGAGACCTCGCCCCTCCAAGACCTGCCCCCCCAATTGAAAGTGACCAACCAGATGACCGGCAATCGGAAAGCGTCGGAGTGAAGAACGATGTTTGGGCTGTAGCACTTGAAATAATCGAAGTAAAAACAAAGCCAATGCCCAAGCAAATGTGCTTCCTAAGCATCAGTACTTAGTAAGTGAGCAGGTTGAGATATTGTTGAGGCCCCAGATTCGTAGTCGTTAAGAAGTTTTATTGCATGTTCGACAATGTCATCACTTTCCCAGTTTTCTGAAATTCCGGGAGAAGCCATAATTTCGTTCATTACGGCCTGTTGCATTTCGCCTTTTGCCCATGCTTCTGCATATGGAATGTGACTGAACGTTACAAGAGTATAAAGTGGTTTCCAACGGTTGCTATGTGCAGCTGCGATTCGTGCTTCTATGCGTTTTTGTAATAGAAATTTAGGGTCGGCTGTTTTATCACGCATCACGATATAGTTGTGGAGCGCTAAATCTAAGATTGCATCTCCTGCAGGCTTTCTGAGTCGTGTATATTCATCGAGGAGCAATTCCCAGTCAGCTTCAGAAGATGGAACTGCTTCATCTATGAGAGAGCTGATTATTGTACAATCTTCGAATCCAGAATTCATTCCTTGTCCGAAGAAAGGCACTATGGCATGGGCAGCATCTCCAATAATAACAACTCTGGAACTGATGTTCCAGGGATTGCATTTTATACTACAAAGAGCACTCACAGGGTTGGTATTCCAATCCTCAATAAGCGTTGGAAGATGTTGGATCGCATCTGGGAAATGTTTCTCGAAAAACTCACGTACATCCTTGTCAGATTTGATATTTTCGAAGGATTCTTCCCCTTCGAAAGGAGCGAAGAGTGAGCAAGTAAAGCTTCCACCTGGGTTTGGGAGCGCCATAAGCATAAATTTCCCCCGAGGCCAAATATGCAGTCCGTCTTCTGCCATCCGAAACCCACCATCTACGTTGGCACTCATCGGAATCTCTTTGTAACCATGGGGAAGATACTGCTGGGAGAAGTCGAATCGGCTTGTGTGCGTCATCTTTTCACGGATCACACTAAAGGCACCATCAGCTCCGAAAATCCGATCGTGAAGTATTGCATCTCGATTTTTAAAACACAAAGAAACACCAGGTAGCTCACCTTGTTTGGAGATTTTGTAACCTGTACTGATGTGGTCAAACTTCACATCCAGAGAAGGGTTTTCTTCTGCTGCTTCAACTAAGATGAGGTTGAGGCGAGATCGGGATACAGAGTAGATACACTGATCTCCAACACCGTACAATTGGAATGTTTCATTTCCTGAATGGTCGTGCATTCGTCGCCCTTTTATTGGAAGCGCAATTTCCCTAACTCTATCGGCTACTCCTGCTTTCTCGAGAGCCTTCCAACCTCGATCGCTGAGTGCAAGATTAATGGAACGTCCTTCAAGTGCTTTGCCCTTTCTAGGGTCTGATCGACGGTCATAGATGGTGACTTTATACCCACGTTGCACGAGCATAAGACCAAGTAAGCTTCCAACAAGGCCTGCTCCGACAATGGCGTGGTGTTCAGAATTCGAATCGCTTTTAGTCATTTATGAAATTGCGTTGAAAGCCAATTTAAGGTCTTCGATAATATCTTTTGCATCTTCAACCCCTAAGCTGAGTCGAATAAGCCCATCAGTGACTCCAACTTTTTCTCTAATTTCTTTAGGAATAGAAGCGTGCGTCATCGAGGCGGGATGGCCGATCAAAGACTCCACACCTCCAAGAGATTCCGCCAAGGTAAATAGCTTTGTTGATTCTACAAATGTATTTGCAGAATCTAGAGAATCGCCTTTGATTGTAAATGCAACCATCCCTCCGAAATCGGACATTTGGCGAGAAGCAATTTCATGACCAGGGTGACTTTCCAGCCCAGGCCAAAATATTTTCTCAACTTGATCATTCGTTTTTAAATAGTCAACCACAGCTCTTCCATTTTCGCAGTGTCTAGCCATTCTAAGATGGAGGGTTTTAATTCCGCGAATAACAAGAAAACTGTCCATGGGGCCAGCGACAGCACCACAGGAATTTTGTAGAGCACGAAGTTTTTCATTAAGCGCGCTGTCGTTCAACATCAGACATCCCATCACGACATCCGAATGACCGCCAAGATATTTTGTTGCAGAGTGCATCACCACATCTGCCCCTTGAGATAACGGTTGTTGAAGCATTGGAGTGGCGAACGTATTGTCGACACAGACAAGGATGTTTTTCCCTTTTGCAAGGTCTGAAACCGCTTGTATGTCTGTGATTTGCATCATTGGATTGGTCGGTGTTTCAATCCAAATCATCCTCGTATTTTCATTGATCACTTCAGACAATGAAGTTTCACAATTGTCGAGATTCACAAAATGAAATTTAATTCCATAGTTGGCAAAAACGGTTGTAAACAATCGATAACTCCCGCCATAAAGATCGTTTGTGGAGATGACTTCGTCACCTGGTTTAAGTAATTTTAGCAAGTTGTCAATCGCTGCTAGTCCAGAAGCAAATGCCAGCCCGTGATTTGCGCCCTCGATTTCTGCAAAAGCGTTTTCTAGAGCATGGCGTGTTGGGTTTTGAGTGCGAGAGTACTCGTAACCTTTGTGCTCTCCTACTTTTGTTTGCGCATACGTAGATGTTAAATAAACAGGAGTCATAATTGCCCCTGTTGAAGAGTCGTGTTTTACACCGGCATGTACTGCCCTCGTACCTTTTCCTATTCCGTCAGACATCTTTTTAAGTTTTTATTAATGGTCTGTAAAGTTAATGAATTTTCCTACCCGTACGCACAAGCCATCCAGGGAGTAACAAAGATCCGATGATTAGGTATATGAAGTAGGTCAGCATACGCCAAATCAAGACGGTAGCTCCACCAACTACGGCCACACCTTGCATAAATACAGGCAGCGAAAACTCTGCAATTCCGGACGCTCCAGGAGTAGGACTTGCGAGCATTGCAATCCACAGCGAAAGTTGTCGAGCGAAGACTTCTACGTTTTGAACTGACTCGAAAAAAATGTATAAAACTGCGTTAAGAATGAAAAACCTTGCTGTCCAACTCACAAAAGTTACCCCCAATGTTTTCATCCACAAACCTCTTGTCGCTCCTTTTAAACTTTCTGAAGCAAGCATCCATTCCTGTGTTGTTCTTTCTGCTTGTAATTTCCACTTTTTAAGCCCTGGCGATCGAAATACTCTTAGAATCACAAGTCGTGTTGCGTTTGGAGCGATAAACAGAACGAACATAATGAAAACAGTTATCGCGCAGTGTATCGCATATCCGGCATAAAACATGATCCTCAAACCCGCTTCAGCCGATGATGATAAATCCCCTGGGATAAAAGCATCCATGCCAATGATAAATAGGAGAAGAGGCACGGCCAAAACGTAAAAAAACTCATCCATCAGAGATGTAGCGAGCACAGTTGCCACACTTCTGCCTAGCGTCATGCCTTCCCGTCTCATTAAATAAATTGCAATGGGACTCCCTCCGATGACTGACGGAGTGATGGCCGATGCAAACTCCCACAACAAAATAACATTTAGAGAACTACGCCAACTAAATTGACCCAGCGAGAGCATTTTCACCCTCACCATATACGCAAGATCTCTGATTGCTAAAAGACCAACAGCACTTGCAAGCGCCAACGCTGCTCTTGAGCTATACACAACGTCACCCAATCCTACATCCTTGATGTCTTCCCCATAAAAATAGAAAATGACACCAAGCCCTAAAACTGCCGGAACAACGGCCTTCCATCTTTTGATTTCGATGTCTTTCCCCCAAGAAACATTAGACATACCTCAAAGACTTGTGCTTGTCACCTGACCATACCTCAGCAATCTTTTTTGAACGGTCAAGAACTTTTTTAATTGTATCAATTCGCAATGAATTAAGTATGCTGAATCGCCTCCATCGTTCTGTAATTGTTGCTCGATAATACATCTAATTGTTTGTGTGTATTTAGGTGTTCAAATATAGGTTTGAATTCGCAACGACCCATTTCATTCTTCACCTCCCGATTTAGTGCACAACATTTAATGTGGCATCCCACATTCAATTGTTTTTTGATTGGGTGTTTTATAAAACAGGTTCGTTGAAAGCGTATATTCGCTTTGATGATAGTAGTAGGTAACAAACTTCTTTCGGAAGACATTTTCGAGGTTCAGTTCTCTTGCGATATCGCTGCCTGCAAAGGCGCATGTTGCGTAGAAGGGTCAGGAGGTGCTCCGCTTACTGAATCGGAATGCGCAATTTTAGACGATATTTTCGAAGATGTGCAGCCCTATTTGCGGAAGGAGGGCCTTGATGTAATCAAGGAAAAAGGACTGTTTGTCATTGGTGACGATGGCACGTTAGAAACACCACTTATTGATGGGAAGGCCTGTGTTTACACTACGATGTCAGCCAATGGAACACTTTATTGTGGTATCGAACAAGCCTATCGAGATGGAAAAACAAAATGGAAGAAACCTCTCTCTTGTCATCTTTATCCCATTCGAGTCAAAGAACTCATCGAATTCACTGCGTTAAACTATCACAAATGGAGCATTTGTAACTCAGCCCTCTCTTGCGGCGTCGCTCGTCAGACGACCATCCTGGAATTTTGCAAGGAACCGCTTATACGTGCATTCGGTGAGCAATGGTATGGTGAGGCTGAAGAGACAATGAATGCTTGGCTGCAAGGAAAGAAGATAAAGTGAACATACAAGTGAAATGTTTGGGAGTATTAATAGCATTAGTCAGCCTATTTCATTCAAGGTTTTCAGCACAAGACACAAACGGCTTCACCTCCACACCTGTCTCTTCTCTCACAACAGATCATGATGACCTGCCCTTTGGAGCCGATTCAAAATGGGTTTATGTGATGCAATACGGAGGTGAATCTGGAGCACAATATTTCAGAGCCCCAAGAAATGTGGACCCTCTTCATCCCGGCGACCTCGAAGCAATGTCATTGCAGGTCATAAGAGACGAAGCTTGGTCTGAATTGGGGGTCATTTCCCACGTAAGTTTAGACGCGGAGAGGCAACTTGCTGTTATTTCTGCAAAACCATACCCTGGAGCTGGAGATTTCGATTTGTTTATCGCTTCTTCAACGGAAAACGGATATTCACGCCCCCATCCACTGTATTCTTTAAATACTTCTGGTGATGAAGTTTATCCCCAATTCAGCACTAACGGACTGTATTTTTCTTCGAACAACAACATTTATTTTGCCGCAAGAAAACATCAATGGCAAAAAGCTGAGGTACTTGCTGCACCTATTAACACTTCAGCGGATGAAATCTCAATTGCCATCTTAAACGATTCAGAGATGTACGTGAGCTCCAATCGGAAAGGAGGAGGCTTTGATGTTTATTTACTTCGACGTGATGTCGATGAAAATCTGGCATCTGGCTTCAATCTTGAGTTTTTGAGCGCAGGGCTGCCCGTCATTGGCGCTGAAATACGTTGGTTGGATGCAACGACTGGAAATCTCGTTTTCTCAGGCTCTACAGATCAGTCTGGGAAACTTTCTTTAGATGGTTTGCCTTCATCTCGTACCCTTAGAATGATGTCAGGGTCGGATGAAGTCCCCACAAAACCAGGTTCTGTAGTTAGAATTGTCAATCCAGAGGGAGAAATTGTTCGCACCTATGTTGTGGGCCCAAGCGGTGTGCTTGCAGCAGATTTTCTACCTCTTGATGAGGTTGGTGACTTGCGTACATTTGAATCAGTCGATTCCAGCATATTGCCTGGCAGATTTCAACCATTGCTCACTCTCAACTTCGAGAAAGGTAATTCATCACCTACTGAGACGTCTTTGTTTCACCTCGATGAATGGTGGTTAGAGATTGCAGAGTCTCTCCTTGTTGGCAGAGAGGGTTCACTCGTCATAGAAGGACATGCAGATATAACGGGTGAGCTGGGAGCCAATGACAGTCTGAGTGAGCTGCGAGCTATTTGGTTTAAGGAATGGCTACTCGCAAAAGGCTTGGACGCATCAAGGTTGATTACAAGAGGAATGGGAGCCAGATTTCCGATGCAGGTCTGTCCGGAAGGCACCTCTGAAAGTTCGGTGTATTGTCCACCAGAAGTGCATGACGCTAACCGCCGTGTAGAGCTAAGGTGGAAAGTAGATTAGGCAAATGAGTTACAAGAAAAGAAACACTATTTTTGCACCATGCTTATAACAGTTATGCGTTCAAAGTTGCACCGCCTTACCATTACGCAGGCGGATTTACATTACGTAGGTAGTGTCACCATCGATGAAGACTTGTTAGATGCCGCAGGAATCATTGAGGGTGAAAAAGTTCAAATTGTGAATGTGAACAATGGTGAACGTATAGAAACCTACACCATAGTTGGTGAGCGAGGATCTGGTGTAGTTTGCCTGAATGGCCCTGCTGCTCGCAGATGTTCTCCAGGAGACATCGTGATCGTAGTAGCCTATGGTCTTCTGTCTCTAGAGGAGGCAAAGGCATTTACTCCGACGGTCATTTTCCCCCATACAGGAACCAACAAGTTAACATAAGCTCAAAACAACACCACGTAAATGAATCTCAAAAAAGTACTTACTCTACTCGCCTTTTTCGCAATTGGAATTGTCCTTTTCGTGAAACTTATGGACATGGTTGAGGACAAATCGGAACTTTTTGATTATATGTCTTCCGCACCATGGTGGGCTATCATACTCACATTTTCTATGGGGTTGTTTGCGATCATAAGCCGAGGCTTGCGTTGGATTATCCTGCTAGAACCGATGGGCTATACGGCGTCAAAATTCAGAGCGATTTGTGCTGTAGCTTTCGGATATCTGTCAAACACCTTCGTTCCACGTTCAGGGGAAGTCGTCAGATGTGCGGCACTCAATTCGACGGATGATATCCCAGTGAACAAGCTCTTCGGTACAGTGATCACTGAGCGAGTAGTCGACTTGAGCATGCTCTTTATCTTAATGAGCATTGCCCTTGCTACCAACTTCGAAGCGGTTGCATCGTTGTTGCACCAAATTCAAATGCCTCAAGGTCAGATACTTCTACTCACCACCATCACACTTGGAACAATCTCGGTGGTTGGTTTGATTGTTGTCCGCAAGAGCAACAAAATATCTGAGTTTGTCTATGGAATAGGTGACGGCATTAAGAGTGTCCTGGCCATGAGACGCAGAACAGCTTTCATTGTTCATACTTTTTTTATTTGGACGATGTACTTCGGCATGTCGTACTTCTTGTTCAAGGCTATGAAGGGGGTAAACGACATTGGTGTTTTAGATGCCCTTTGGGTGATGGTTTCAGGTGGATTTGGAATGGTATTTCCCGCACCCGGGGGTATTGGTTCTTATCAATGGGCTGTAACACTAGGTTTTGAATCGATTGGGTACGAGAAATTAATCGGTGTTGCAGTTGCGAATGTTGTCTGGATAACACAAACGTCTATGGTTATATTCTCAGGATCTATCGGCTACTTTTTTATCGCAGCTTACCGCTTTTCCCTGAAAAAAGCTTCGAAATGAATTTGTCGAAATCACACACTCTGAAGACGCTGCTCCCACTCGCTTCTAAATGGCGCTCAGAAGGAGAGAAGGTCGTCTTTACGAACGGGGTGTTTGATGTACTTCACGTTGGTCATTTGCATTGTCTTGAGTCCGCTCTTGCTCTTGGTACGAAGCTTGTTGTAGGGGTCAACTCTGACGCGAGTGTTCGTCGACTGGGAAAATCTCCAGACAGACCCATTCACAGCGATTTGAATCGAGTTAGACTTCTCGCTGCGTTGTCCTGCGTTGACGCAGTTGTTATCTTCGACTCTGACACGCCTCTCCCCATCATAACCCTACTCTCTCCTGAAGTTCTCGTCAAAGGAGGCGATTATGATCCTTCCTGTACCGATCGAAAAAACTCGGATTACATCGTGGGTTCAACAGAAACCCTTGCTGCCGGAGGCAAGGTTCACTCTGTGCCTTTGTTGAAAGGATATAGCACCACTCAGATTTTAAATCAGTAGGGGCAGAGTTGTTGTAGCTCTTTGTTAACCATACCGACACACTTTTTAGAAGTCTCTTGTGAGGAGAGTTTCGGTTTACAGACTTGTCAGAACAACATGATTAGATTGTGCTTTTTTCCAATAGAACCTATCTGTGCAGATCGAACACTTGGGACGAGTAGTTGAGATTTAATTGGGCAGAAAAAAGACTGAACATTTCTGATCAGTCTTTTTTTAAGGGTTACCTATTTCTTGAATGATTTTTAGATATTCTCTTCTTCCATGAACTTGGTAGTGAAATCTCCAGAACGAAATTTTTCATTTTTCATCAGACGTTGATGGAAAGGAATTGTTGTTTTTACGCCTTCGATAATGTACTCGTCAAGCGCACGCTCCATCTTTGTGATGGCCTCCTCACGAGTTTGGGCTACGACGATTAGCTTGGCAATCATACTGTCGTAATATGGGGGGATGCGGTAACCTGCGTAAACGTGAGTGTCTACACGAACACCATGGCCTCCAGGCTGGTTGTAGTGAGTTATTGTACCAGGACAAGGAGCGAAGTTGTTGTCAGGATCTTCAGCATTTATTCTACACTGAATAGCGTGCATGGCAGGAAAGTGGTTACGGCCACTTATTTTTTCTCTTGCAGCCAGTTTAATCTGCTCTTTAATCAAGTCATAATTGATAACCTCCTCTGTGATAGTATGCTCTACTTGAATACGCGTGTTCATCTCCATAAAATAGAACTTGCGGTTTTCATCGACTAAAAACTCAACTGTTCCTACCCCTTCGTATTTAACAGCTTCAGCAGCTTTTACAGCAGCATCTCCCATTTCTTTGCGAAGCTTGTCAGTCATGAATGGAGATGGAGTTTCCTCTACAAGTTTCTGATGTCGACGTTGAATTGAACAGTCCCGCTCTGAAAGATGACATGCCTTCCCTCTGTAGTCAGAAGCAATTTGGATTTCAATGTGACGGGGCTCAGAGATGAATTTCTCCATATACATCGCATCATTTCCAAATGCAGCAGCAGCTTCACGTCGAGTGTTTTCCCATGCATAAGCAAGGTCTTTATCGTTGTTGCAAAGCGCCATTCCCTTTCCTCCTCCTCCTGCTGTAGCTTTAATCATAATAGGATAACCCATATCATTGGCACACTTTTCAGCTTCAGGGTATGTCTCAAGAATCCCTTCAGATCCTGGTATGGTAGGCACGCCAGCATTTTTCATGGTCGTCTTAGCCGCAGCCTTGTCTCCCATAGAATCAATCATGTCAGCGCTTGCACCAATGAATTTAATATTATTTTCTGCACAAATACGTGAAAAAGCCGCATTTTCAGAAAGGAATCCGTAGCCTGGGTGAATCGCATCAGCGTTCGTTATTTCGGCCGCAGCAATGATGTTAGGAATGTTGAGATAACTTCCTACGCTAGGTGGTGGACCGATGCATACTGCTTCGTCAGCAAAACGTACTGGAAGACTGTCTTTATCTGCAGTGGAGTACACAGCTACAGTAGCTATGCCCATTTCCCTGCAAGTGCGAATCACACGCAATGCGATTTCGCCTCTGTTTGCGATGAGGATTTTCTTAAACATGATTTAGGGTGCTTCGTTAACGAAGGTTTAAGACGGGTCTACTAAGAACAATGGTTGATCGTATTCCACGGGGGTGTTATCCTCAACGAGGAACTTCACGATCTTACCCTTTACCTCAGACTCAATCTCATTAAAGAGCTTCATCGCCTCGATCACACAAACAACATCTCCTTCCTTGATCATGTCTCCCACATCCTTAAGCGGGTCTTTATCTGGACTAGGGCGTCGGTAGAATGTTCCAATCATCGGAGATTTAACTTCGATGTAGTTTGAGTTTTCGTCAGGAGATTCAGGTGCTGTAATCGCTGGATGAGTAATCGCTGCTGCTGGAGCTGCAATTTGCATCGGCGGTGAGGTTGCCAGAGACTCTTGGAGGTGTTGAACCATGGGTTCATCAAATCCTTTTTTTCGCTTGGGCATTTCAGACTTGATCGTAATCTTAAAGTCTTTTTGCTCTATCTCTACTTCTGTTACACCAGCTTTCGCGATGAACTTTATTAGGTCTTGAATTTCTGTTATTTTCATGATGTCATGATTTATTCAGTGTCGCAAGGTACTACCTGAATGTTAAGATTGTGTGTCATATGCCCATTTCACGTAGATGGACCCCCATGTGAATCCGCCTCCGAAGGCTGCAAGAATAATCTTATCTCCTTTTTTCATCTTAGACTCCCAGTCTCTTAAGCAAAGCGGAATTGTAGCAGCTGTTGTATTTCCATAATTCTGAATGTTAATCATTACTTTCTCACGGTCAACTCCCATGCGCCTTTGGGTGGCATCAATGATTCTTAGGTTAGCTTGGTGGGGAACCAGCCATGCTACGTCGTCACCCGTTAGCCCGTTGCGTTCCATGATTTCGTAGCTTACGTCGGCCATACCGGTTACCGCTGCTTTAAAGACAGGTCGTCCATCTTGGAAAATGTAATGCATTTTTTTATCAACGGTCTCATGAGAAGCTGGGTGTAGAGAACCTCCTCCTGCTTGCCTGAGCATGTCAGAGCCCTTGCCATCACAGTAATGGATGTGATCTTGTATCCCATTGTCATCTTCCGATGGCTCCAGCAGGACAGCTCCTGCACCGTCCCCGAAAAGGACGCAAGTGGTTCTGTCTGTATAATCGACAATGGAACTCATTTTGTCAGCTCCAACGACGACAACTTTTTTATAGCTACCATTTTCAATGAACTGAGCTCCTGTCGTCAGGGCGAACATGAACCCAGAGCAAGCGGCACTTAAATCAAATCCCCAAGCCTTGGTTGCGCCTACTTTGTGCGCAATCAGATTTGATGTGGAAGGAAACAGCATGTCAGGTGTAACCGTTGCGGTAATGATTACATCTATTTCTGAAGGGTCAATACCTCTCTTTTCGCAGAGAGTCTTCACAGCTTCCGCCCCCATATCAGACGTAGCTTTTGTGGGGTCCTTGAGGATGTGACGCTGGGAAATTCCTGTACGTGACTTGATCCATTCGTCATTTGTGTCGACCATTTTTGCGAGGTCGTCATTCGTTAATAGGTCTTCCGGAACGTATCCGGCAACGCTGGTAATTGCTGCTATCATTCTTCTTATTCTTGAGTCCCAAAGTTATAGGTCTATTTCACTTCTTGAGGTGAAATTAACTTGAGTCTTAACTAAACGAAGTGGAAAACCTTCGGTTTAGATTTTTTTAAATAGAAAAAAGGGGGCGGAAGCCCCCTTCAGTATTTTTTACATAAAATGGATTCTCAGAAACGTTAAGCTTCTTCGCGCTCCATTACAACCTTACCCTTGTAGTAAAGCTTTCCTTCGTGCCAGTGTGCGCGATGGAACATATGTGGTTGACCAGTTGTAGGGCAAGTGCTGACGTTAGGAGCTGTTGCCTTGTAGTGCGTGCGACGTTTACGAGTACGCGTTTTACTCTGCCGGTTTTTAGGATGTGCCATTTCAGTGTTATTTCAAGTTCTTCAAAGCGTCCCATCGTGGGTCCGTAAGTTTTTTGCTTTCTTCTATTAAATCATTCGAGGTGTATCCGAGCATATTGGGATCACATTCACTTTCATTTTCATGAACTTGATGCGGAGGTCGAGCCAAATGAGCCAACTCATAAATGGTTTGGCTTAGATCTAACTCAAATTCATTTTTACTCAATATCCAAAGAGCGTCATTGTATTCTGTTTTTTCACCGAAACGAATCGCTATTTTATCTTCTACTTTCAAAGGATAGGTAAGCTCTTCAAGACAACGCCCGCATGGAACTCTCCACGTAATGTCAAGCGCTAGACGCAATGTCATGGTCGTTTCAGAATACTCGAGTATCACGTCCATAACGCCTTTAGCGTTTTGGATTTCTGATTCTGGGAAGCAAGCAAAGAACTCTGGATCCACATCCATTTGGACTGTATGATTTCCTGGCTTCAGACCCATAAACGGGATTTTATAATTAACCAAGGGATTCATTCCTTCCAAATTTCGGGACGGCAAAGATAGTGTATCCCTAACCGGTTCCCAAGTGTTTTATTCAATTCAGTGAAAAACAGTTCTTTTAGCAGGCGAATTATCTGCGGTTGTCTCGGTATTCTAGCTTAGGCGGGGAAACCTTAAGCGGGTTCGCTGCAGTTTCTCTGTGTTCTATGCGATTTTTTCTAATGTCTTGGGCAAGATAGATGGCTGCGCGCATAGAATCGGCCATGGCAATGCCTTTTCCTGCAATATCAAATCCAGTGCCGTGGTCAGGACTTGTGCGAACAATCGGCAAGCCAGCTGTGAAATTGACACCACGGCCAAAACTCAGAGCTTTGAATGGAGCAAGACCCTGGTCGTGATACATCGCGAGGACACCGTCGAAATCTTTGTAGGCTCCAGATCCAAAAAACCCGTCAGCAGCATATGGACCATATGCATTTACGCCCGAAGCTTTTGCCTCACGAATAGCGGGTGAAATAATGGTTTTTTCTTCATCGCCCATCAATCCGTTGTCTCCTGCGTGAGGGTTCAGTCCCAAGACGGCAATCTTGGGGCTAGAACATCCGAAGTCTAATGTAAGAGATTCACTCATCAGGGCTAATTTTTTCTGAATAGCCAAACTCGTCAAAGAAGAAGCGACATCTTTAATGGCAATGTGTCCGGTTGCAACTCCGATTCTCAGATTGTCAGCAACAAGAAACATTAAAACATCGTCAGAATTCGCGATATGTGCTAGGTACTCTGTATGTCCCGGGAATTTAAACCCCGCTTCACGGATAGAATCTTTGTTAATCGGAGCTGTTACAAGAATATCAATTTTATTAGACGCTAAGTCATTAACAGATTTTTCTAAAGAAGTGAAAGAATAAGAACCTGCTTCAGTTGTTTTTTCTCCGAGTTTCATGTTGAAATCTTCAATGTCTAATCCCACAATATTAAGTCTGCCGGGAAGCGCATCTTCTGCAGAGTCAATTTCCACCCAGTTTAAATTTTTTAAATTTAAAACATCCAAATTTTTAACCACAACCTCTTTCGTCGCATACAAAACAGGAGTGATTTCTTCGAGCATTCGGTCATCTGAAAAGACGCTTAAAATCGTTTCAATTCCTATTCCGTTTGGGTCGCCTGAAGTAAGTCCTATTCTCATGAGAATTCTTTAATAAGAATGTAAAGGTAGCTATCTAAAGCCCGCGTTCGGGTGTAACTTCGTGATGATGTTTAATCGCCCTCATATACTCATTTATAAGATACTGATTCTAGTTGTAGGTCTTGCTTTCGTTAATATAAAAGCATTTGCTACCCACAATCGTGCAGGAGAGATTACATACAAACATGTTGAGGGTCTCACCTACGAAGTGCTTATTACGACCTACACAAAAGCAACAGCTCTTGCTGACAGGCCACTCCTTTATTTAAGATGGGGAGATGAAAACGGGAATGATATGGATTCGTTAGTTCGAGAGTCGATAGATATTTTAATTGGTGATATCAAGGTGAATACCTACAGAGGCACCCATACATATGGAGGGCCAGGTTCATTTGAGCTTAAAGTGGAGGACCCAAACAGGAATGAAGGCGTTTTAAATATGATCGGATCTGTGGACACCCCTTTTGCGATTAGATCTTTGCTGATTATTGATCCTGAAGCCGGACACAACAACAGCGTTCAATTGTTAAATCCAGCAACCGAAAATGCATGTTTAAATAGAGAATGGGTTCACAATCCGGCAGCTTTTGATGAAGATGGAGACCTTCTGACGTTTACTTTGGTTCCGTGTAGGGGGTTTAATGGAGATCCGATTCCGACCTATGTTTACCCCGAGCAAGTAAGTGCTGCAGACGACCTGTTTTCAATTCAGCTATATACCGGAGATGTCACATGGAATAGCCCTCAGATTGTTGGAGAGTACAACATTGCAATTAGGATAGAAGAGTGGCGCGAAGTAGCAGGACAGCTAAGAAAAGTGGGGGAGGTCGTCAGGGACATGCAAATCGATGTTCAGGTTTGTAGCAATCAACCGCCTGTTGTGTCTGAACAAATAGACACTTGTATTGTAGCAGGTTCATTTTTGACTTGGTATGTCAATGCCACTGATCCAGATGGAGACAACATTACATTAAACGCACTGGGAGGACCGATTAGTGAAGTCTCCAATCAAGCTGTTTTTACAAATTTAGGCGCGGGACTTGGAGAATTTGCATGGGCTCCCACTTGTGAGGAAGTTCGTGTTGCTCCATACCAAATCATTTTTAAAGCCACTGATCAAGGCCAAGCAATTCCGCTGACAGATATCTCAACGGCTTATGTTAGAGTAGTAGCTCCACCAGTTGAGGATGTTTTTGCTGAAGCCATAGGGAATTCCATATTGTTGGGGTGGAGTGGGGGCAGTTGCTCCGACGAACTGCCCAATTGGAGACGGGAGGCAGGCATTCACGATATCTATCGAAGGGTCGACTCATCGAGTTGGGAACCCACAGTTTGTGAAACAGGAGTTCCTGAGGATGAGGGGTATGAACTGATTGCAAGTTTGCTAGATTTAAGTGAAACAGGCTATGTTGATGAAGGCTTTCTAAGCTTTGGCGCAACCTATTGTTATCGAATTGTCATGCGATTTGACGATGGCTCTGAATCTCTTTCTAGCGCAGAGTTTTGCGCCTCAATCAACAAGGACGTACCTGTGATGACGCATGCAGATGTTGCTTTTTCAGATGAAGTTGTAGGGGAGGTCAATGTTGGCTGGTCACCTCCTACAGAAATGGACACCCTGATATTTCCGCTTCCATATTTTTACAAAGTTTTCAGGAACAACAACCAAATCGCAGAAATCGCTGACACAAATCATATTGACCAAGGGTTAAACACCGCTTCGGTGCAATATTTCTACAAGGTTGAAGCATGGTCAAGTACAATGGGAGGCGATTTTATCGTTGGTGGTAGCGTCGCTGCAAGTACCCCTTTTATAACCCTTGAAGGAAGTGACAATGGCTTTGACATTGTTTTAGACGCTCTTGTTCCATGGTCCAATACAAAGTTCTACATTGAAAGAAAATCATTGCTTCAGCCCAACTTCTCGCCCATAGATACTGTTGAGATAACTGGCGATCATTCCATGACGAGTGAAATCATCTATTCGGATACAGGTTTGGTAAATGGTGTTGAGTATTGTTATCGTGTTAAATGTGAAGGGAATTATGACGCTCCAGGTATCGAAAGCCCTTTGATGAACTGGACTCAGGAGTCATGCGCAACTCCATATGACTATACCCCCCCTTGCCCACCAACTCTTGAAGTTCTTCCCAGCTGTGCAGATGAAATAGATGACATCAATTGGTGGGGGGCTATAGACTGCGCTGATGATGTCATGGGATATTCATTGTATTGGTCTATGTTTGAAGGTGACTCACTTCTTCCGTACGCTTATTTTGATACAGATACAAGCTACATCTTTAATGAATTTAACCAAGAGGGTAGCATTGCTGGCTGCTTTGCTGTCACGGCTTTAGACAGTTTAAATCTTAGGCCCAATGGAGAATACGCTCGCAATGAGAGTGCTTTTTCCAACATTGTATGTGTCGACAATTGTCCATTTTATTTCCTTCCAAATGTTTTCTCACCGAATGACGATGGTGTGAATGATGTTTTTACGGCTTTCGATTGGAAGTTTATTGACAGCGTCGATGTTGTCATTCACAACAGATGGGGCGAGGCAGTATTCCAGACTCATGACGTCAATGTGAAGTGGGATGGAACCCACTATCAATCTAAAGAGATTCTGCCAGATGGAGTTTACTACTTCACTGCGGTGGCTTATACAATACGCTTAAGTGGCATCGTGCCAGAGAGATTTTCCGGCAACCTACATTTAGTTGGCGGTCAAAGCGAGTTCGTTGAATAAAAATTAAATTCTATGTTTACAGGTATCGTTGAAGGTTTAGGTGTGATTACTCAAATAGAACGGGAGGGTACGAATGTACATTTTACGTTGAAATCGCCCTTTGCGAGTGAGCTTAAAATAGACCAAAGCTTGGCCCATGATGGTGTTTGCCTTACCGTCGTAAAATGTGATGATTCTTTTTACACTGTAACGGCAATCCAGGAGTCGCTAGACAGATCAAGTCTGGGTGGCTGGGCAGTAGGAAAAAAAGTTAATTTAGAGAGATGTTTGCGGCTTGGAGACCGATTGGATGGTCACATGGTTCAAGGTCATGTTGATACAACAGGTTCACTTGTGAGTTGCGAATCCCGAGATGGTTCCTATGTCTTAAAATTTAATCATCCTTATTCTGAAGAGAACCCCCAATGGATTACAATCGCCAAGGGGTCGATTACCATCAATGGAATATCCCTGACTGTGGTGGACAGCTCGGCGGGTTCGTTTTCCATAGCACTTATTCCATATACGTGGTCAGAAACCAACATGCACCTCTTAGCGCCAGGTGATCAAGTCAATTTAGAGTTCGATATCTTCGGGAAGTACATCTCGAAAATGATGGCAAACAAACTTTAGTTCCGACTTCGTAATTTAAAGTTTTTGCCCAAGTATACTCTTCGCACTTGTTCGTCTGCGGCTAAAAATTCAGCTGAACCTTCTTTCAAGATCTTCCCTTCAAATAGAAGGTAGGCTCTATCCGTAATGTGAAGCGTTTCTTGCACATTGTGGTCAGTAATCAGAATCCCGATTTGTTTCTCTCGAAGTTGTTGAACGATGCGTTGAATATCTTCTACTGCGATAGGGTCAACTCCGGCAAATGGCTCATCAAGTAAAATAAACGTGGGATTGCATGCCAAAGCTCTCGCAATTTCAGTTCGACGTCTTTCACCTCCGGAAAGCACTTTGCCCATGCTTTTCCTCACTTTTTCTAGCCCAAATTCTTTGAGTAATTCCTCCAAACGAGCTGCTTGCTCGGCCTTGCTCAGCGATTGTAATTCTAAAATTGCAGCAATGTTGTCTTCAACAGTGAGATCTCGAAATACAGAAGCTTCTTGTGGCAAATAACCAATCCCTTTTTTTGCTCTTTCGTGCATTGCGCGGCTCGTAATCTCTTCAGAGCCGAGAAAGACCTTTCCGTTGTCAGGTTTCACGAGACCAACAACTGTGTAAAAGCTTGTGGTTTTTCCGGCGCCGTTGGGACCTAAAATACCCACAACCTCACCGGGTTTAACAAAAAAACTCACATTGTCGACCACCTTTCTACCTCCATAACTCTTTTCAAGGCCTTCTGCGCGTAGGACATTTTCCATTTTATAAAAGTACTAAAGTTCAACAGAGAAGCCAACACGAATGCCATGGTTCTGCCTCATTCCATCAGATGATTCGGTTAATCTAAAGTGATAGTCGACTCGAAAAAAATCTAAAATATTTTCAAGCCCAACGACCCCTTCAGCATAATATCCATTTAAGCCAGTTGTTCCTTCCGGCAATGCAATTAGCGCTTCATGTTTGGGGTCCCAAGACCCCATCACGCCTTTCACCCCTACGACTTCACGAATTCCCGCCCTGCGAATGAAAGGGATGTGATTTAAAATGGCCCCCTCGCCATGCCATTCCACACTAACCCGTGCCCACTTGTCAGTCACAAACTCAAAGTATCTCAATAAGTTAAATGAAGGCACGATAGATATTGCTGTTTCATTTGCGGGTTGTAGCTCCATGAGAGCGAAGGGGGCTGTCCCTGAATACATCCCAACATTTGTATTCCAACGAATTCTTCCAAATGGTCCAAACCTAAGTGTTCCATCTAAATCAAATGTATATCTAGCATATCTATACTGACTTCCACCTATATTTTTCCAAGCTTGCGTTGTTGTCATGGTCACGATGGGCATCTTAGAACCTAGAGAAACCCTGTCAAATGCTCCAGCTACAAACTTCTCACCATGGGCATACCTCAACTGAAAGGTGCTTTCAGCTGTAATTAAAGTAGAATTTCCATTTATGTCAGCGGGGATAAAGACCAGTTCACCGATGGCTTTAATATTTCTATGCCTTAATTCTATAAATGTGGACCAACCCGATCCAAATTCAGCCAAATAGCTGGCCTCTGATTTAACAACCTCAGTGAGGTTGTTTTGACCACCTTCCACAGACAAAGCAGAATTAAAGATGTTTCCCTGATTAAAAAACCCCAACATGCCAAACTGCTCAACGTCTTTAGAATAGGAAGCAAACCATTTTATGCGGGGGATTTTTCGTTGTATCCAGATAAGTTGAGCTTTGTATTTAAACTTTTTATCCAATGTTCCATAAGCGACATAAGCCTTGGGCATCAGAGTTTTACTAAATTTATTGGACGTTGAAGCGCTCAGCCGTATTCGATGTCCTTCGACTAAATTCTTCGAGTAAGTATAGTACCAGGGTCCCAATTCAATTTTACCAATCATCAAATTTCCACTGGCCATTCCATAGATAAACCCCTTGATGAATTTAAATTGTCGCATTGACATCACACTGTCAGCCATGGAGTAGATGCTGTGTTCCTTTTTCAACAATGGTTCAGGTCGCTTTGTTTTCCATTCTTGCTCCAGAACATCATTGCTTCCCTTTGCAAATGACAAATCTCTTCTTGATGACCAAACAGAATCAGGCCAAGCCTTTCCAAATTCAAAATCAGTATTCACTACTGTACTTCTAGCATAAAAGCCCATGCTGGACCCAGTGAAAGACACATCCATCACCTCCTCTCGTTTTTCCAGAACCCAGCTGCCATCAACATGACTATATTCTTGCTTCCATCTTAAAGAACGAATAAAATTTATATTGGCTCCTTCACTAATTTTTGCCTCTACTTTGCTAAGCGCAAGTGTTAGCGTATCAATCCACAGTTCACCTTCAAAAGTAAGTTCCCCCCTTCTTCTTGGAACAAATGCAAGGTGGAAGGCCGGGCGTTCAGAAATCGTTATTGTATCTAAAATATAATATCTGTAGTGAAGATTTCCGCGGTCGTGAAGTGGACTGGTAAAGGCCTTGTCCATTAAAAGAAGCTGGTTCTCGTAAAGGTTAATATCAAGGAATTCAGCTGTAACACTTGATGAATTTTCGCCATCTTCAAACCAAGTAGCACGGGCTGCATCAACTCTTTGTTCTTTTCTTCTTGGTGATTTTTGAGTTCGTACAGTTCCCGTAGATTCAGAAAAGAAAGTTGGCAGTGCAACTCTTGCATCTGATGAGTCTAGGCCATCCCAGATCCATCCAAAAGCTCCCCAAATTTTTCTGCTTGGTAGTTTCTCAGGGATGTCATTTAATGAAAGCTGTAGCTTCTCATGATAGTTGCAACTAACACCAGGTAATTTTGCAGGGTCGTTGTTAAGCTTGGCCTCTGCCACTCTTTGCATGAGAGGTTTTGCAGGATTTTTCTGTTTCTTGTCAGGCCTGACTTCAGCAACTTCTAACTCTATTCGCTTTTCTTCAAGTGCGATGTCTAATGTCTGACGAACTTGTTTTTGAATTGGAATGCTTTGTGATGTATATCCTATAAATGAGATAAAAACCCGCGATACTTTACGCTCACTTTCGAGTTCATATTCACCCAATCCGTTCGTCATGGTGCCAATTGAGGTTCCTGAAAAACTGACATTAACGTATGGCAGCGTCTTTCCAGTTTCACCATCGAAAATACGGCCAGAAACAATGGTAGTTTGGGCTTTGCAGTTGATACAAAGCAACAATACAGCAGACAGTAGTAGGACGTTTTTTAGATTCATTTGAGTCTAAGAGCTAAATTTCCTTTCTCTCCGCTTTTCCTCTTTCCGCGCAATAAATATTCCTAACTCGTACAATGCAAGTACTGGCAATGAGACCATAATTTGACTAGTAATGTCTGGAGGTGTAATGATAGCTGACAATACAAGAATGCCTACAAGTGCGTGTTTTCTGTATTTCTTAAGCCCTTTAGGTGTGACGACCCCGGCTCTTGCCAAGAAGAAAATCAGGACTGGAAGTTGAAAGATGAGCCCAGCAGAAAAAGAAATGGTAGCAACAGTTTTTACATACGACATCACGCCAATTCTTGCAGCTACATCTCCTAGTTCGTAATGGCCAAGGAATTGAAGTGAAAGCGGTACGATTCCCCAGTAGCCAAATGCAACTCCTACGAAAAACAAAGTAGACGAAGCCGCCCCAGCGCCTTGAGCAGCTTGCTTCTCGGTGTTCTTTAATGCGGGTTTAATAAACGCCCACAACTGAAGGGTTATCAGAGGAAATGCGATAATTACTCCTCCCACCAAAGAGACAACAATGTGTGCAGTGAAATTGCCCATCATGGATGTGTTGATCAGCTCATATGTAATCTCTTTCACACACAATTTGTCTCCAACACCGATTAAATTTGAAATTTTACACCAAAGACGAAAGCTGATGAAGTCCTCATTTCGAGGTCCGAACAAGACAGTGTTAAATAGCCAATCCTTTTGAATAAACAGGATTGTTGCTCCAACAGAGATAGAAACAACAGAATAAAACAGTCTTTTTCTAATCTCATCAAGATGGTCAAAGAAGCTCATTTCTTTCTCGTCCGGCATCTCCTGATCTAATGGACTCATATTTGGGCCTTATTTGTTGCTTGTGACACCTTCTCTTATAAGGTCGTGCAAATGTACTAACCCGAGATACTCATTATCTTCAGTTGTGACAATTACTTGTGAAACTCCGATTCCTTGTATCGAAGCAGCTGCTTTTGCTGCAAGTTCTGTTTGTTTTTTCATGAGTGGAGTTGTGTTCATCATCTCGGAAGCGATAGCTGTGTCGCCTTTTTCCAGTGCTCGCCTTAAGTCTCCATCTGTGATGATCCCCACTACTTTTTCATTTTGAATCACAACAGTGGCACCATATCGTCCTTCTGTCATTGACATCAGCACTTCTTGAAGTGACGATGTAGGCCTTACTTGTGGATTGCGATCTTTGTCTACGAGGTCTGCTAGTGTTACGGTGAGTTTTTTGCCTAATGTTCCGCCAGGGTGAAACTTCGCAAAATCTTCTGCTTTGAAGCCGCGAATTTCCATCAGACACATTGCGATTGCATCACCAAGCGCCATTTGTACAGCAGTGCTTGTTGTAGGAGCTAAATCGAAAGGGCATGCTTCTGGATCTATTCCAGCGATGAGAACGTGGTCAGATTGTTTCGCAAGTGGTGAATCCGAAGCTCCGGTAATTCCAACAATGGGGTGTCCACGTTGTTTCAAAAGAGGAACAAGAGCCATGATTTCTGCACTTCTCCCGCTCTTTGACAGACATAAAACAACGTCGCCCAATTGAATTACGCCCAAATCCCCATGAACAGCATCACCCGCATGAACGAACAAGGAAGGAGACCCTGTAGAGTTTAAAGTGGCTACAATCTTTCTGCCGACGTCGGCACTTTTCCCCACTCCAGTTAACACAACTCGGCCTTTCGTGTTGACAATCAAGTTGATTACATCCACAAAGCTGTGGTCAAGCAACGAAGCGAGTCGGTGTATAGCATCTCCTTCAAGCCGAAGTGTGTTGCTTGCTATGTTTAAAATAGTGTCCTCAGAACTTGACATTAGTGAATGTTATTAAGCCTTGAAAAAAATCTTGTTGTTTTAGCTAAACCGCTTATCTTTATAGAGCAAATTTAGACATTGATGAGCCGGATTGATGATTCGCCGAAAGAGGCGTTACAAAAGTATTTTGGATTTAAAGAATTCAAAGGAGAACAAGAGATAGCTATCCTAAGCATTCTTGAAGGTAAGGATACTTTTGTAATCATGCCAACGGGTGGAGGTAAATCAATGTGCTATCAGTTGCCTGCCTTAATGCTTGAGGGCGTGGCTCTCGTAGTTTCACCTCTGATTGCTCTCATGAAAAATCAGGTTGATGCATTAAGAGGAAATCATGAAGACCCTTCAATAACCCATTATCTTAATTCCTCTTTAAACAAGGCTGAGGCTGAGAATGTAAAGTTGGATGTTTCCTCAGGCAGGACGAAAATTCTATATGTAGCACCTGAAACGCTTACGAAGGACATCAATATTGAATTTCTGAAATCAGTTAAAATCAGCTTTGTTGCGGTTGATGAAGCACATTGTATTTCTGAGTGGGGCCATGATTTTCGACCTGAGTACAGAAGAATCCGTCCCATTATTAAGGAGATTGCGGATGTGCCAATTATCGCGTTGACTGCAACTGCAACCCCGAAAGTACAGCAAGATATCCAGAAGAATCTGCAGATGGTGAATTCGACGCTCATCAAGTCCTCGTTCAACAGAGACAATCTGTACTATGAAGTAAAACCGAAGAAAGACGCGCTTAAGCAAATCGTACAGCACTGTATTAGCAACAGAGGAAGGAGTGGAATTATTTACTGCTTAAGCAGAAAAAAAGTTGATCAAATTGCTGAAACACTGGCTGTAAATGGTGTGAAAGTGTTGCCTTATCACGCAGGAAAAGACACCAAAACAAGGAGTAGAATTCAAGATGAATTCTTAATGCAAGATGTCGATGTAATCGTAGCTACAATAGCATTTGGAATGGGTATTGACAAGCCAGATGTCAGGTATGTTATCCACTATGATATTCCCAAAAGCCTCGAGAGTTATTATCAAGAAACCGGACGAGCAGGCCGCGATGGAGGAGATGGGCATTGCATCGCTTTCTATAGTCACAAAGACATTGAGAAATTAGAAAAATTCCTTCAAGGAAAACCCATTGCGGAGCAAGAAATAGGGTCTCAACTTCTGCAAGAGGTCATGTCATACGCTGAGACCTCGATTTCTAGGCGAAAGTTCCTTCTTCATTATTTCGGAGAAGAATTTGATGAAGTCAATGGTCCAGGGGCAAAAAACTGTGACAACACAAGATATCCAAAGCCCCAGTATGAAGGGAAGGATGAAGTTTTAATGATTCTAAGCGCGGTGAAGGAACAAAAAGAGCCTCACAAAATGCAGTTTGTTTCATCGATTTTAACAGGGGAAAGCAACAGAGAGGTTGATGATTATAATGGTCAACAGAGTCCTTTTTGGAACAAAGGAGAGGGAAAGCCTGATCGATATTGGAATGGAGTAATTCGTCAGGTTATCGTTCTCGGATATCTCAAGAAGGAAATAGAAAAATATGGTGTTCTGATGATTACAGAAAAAGGACATCAGTTTTTAACTCATCCTGTTTCTGTCATGTTGGCAGAGGAGAGGGATTACAGAGATGTTGATACTGGAGACAAGATGGTCCAAACACGTCGTGGTCAAGGAGGTGTCGCTGATGATACTCTTCGAAAAATGCTTGTGATTCTTCGCAAAGACATTGCAGATGTAAAGAGTTTGCCTCCTTATGTGATATTTCAAGATGTTTCTCTCGATGAGATGGCGATTCACTATCCGATTAAAGAAGAGGAGCTGTTAAGAATTTCAGGTGTTGGTACCGGAAAGGCTAAGAAATTTGGTGCTAAATTTTTAGATCTCATTGCGAAGTATGTTGAAGACAATTCTATTGAGCGTGCAGATGATTTGTTGGTCAGGACGAGTTCGAAGAAATCTTCCGAAAAAGTTTCTATTATTCAGCAAATAGATCGCAAAATGAACCTTGACGACATCGCTGCTAGCACAAGCTTGAATAAAGATGCTGTGCTTAAAGAGATTGAACAAATAGTGGCAGCCGGAACAAAACTGAACATCACCCATCTAATCGAAGAGTCTATGGATGAGGATTGTGTAGAAGAGCTTTTCGAATTTTTCAGCGAATCAGATGAGGAAGGTATTGAAGCTGCTCTGATTGAATTTGAAGACACCTACTCGGAAGATGAGCTTAGGCTTATGAGGGTGAAATTCCTAAGTGATATCGCCAATTAAGTCGTTGCGGCAGCATAAGCCATGAGACCTGCACCTATTTCTAACGCATTTTCGTCAACATCAAATGTAGGCGTATGCAGCCCGCTGTGACCTAAATCAGAGTTTGGGCTTGAGGTTCCCAAACGATAAAAGCAACCAGGGATTTCATTTGCAAAAAAACTGAAATCTTCAGCGGTCATTCTTTTGGGTAAGTCGTGTACTTTGTCTGCACCCAGATACTCTTCAGCGGCGACTCTCATCCGATGAGTTAATTCAGGATTGTTGTAAACACTGGGATATCCAACAGGGATTTGAAAGTCAAAAGATGCACCTCGCTTGGTACAAATCTCATGGACTATTTCTCGCATTTGTTGATGTGCGCTGAATCTCCACTCTTCGTTTAAAGACCTAAATGTTCCCTTTAATCTGACTTCGTTGGGGATCACATTTGTAGCTCCTTTTCCTTCGATAAAACCAAATCCAAGAACTGTTTTCACTTCTGGATTGGGTCTTTCCTTCATGAAATTTTCCAACGCAAGAAGGATTTCAGATGCAACAAGAATAGGGTTAACCTGGTTTTCAGGAAGTGCGGCATGTCCACCTTTTCCAGTAATCACAAGATGCAACTCGTCTGCTGATGCCATATAAGTTCCAGCTCTCATGCCAACATGTCCTGCTGGAAGGTCGGGAAAAACGTGTTGTCCTAAAATGTGTTGTGGGATTGGATTTTTAAGGACACCTTCACCGACCATTAACGATGCTCCTCCAGGCAAACACTCTTCTCCCGGTTGGAAGATGAGGCGCATTGTTCCATCCCAACTTTCACAATTTGTCGAAAGGATGTACGCAGCACCTAACAGTGATGTTGTGTGTACATCGTGTCCGCAAGCATGCATGACCCCCGGTTTACAGGAAACATACTCCACGTTGTTGAGCTCGGTGATGGGCAGTGCATCCAAATCGGCTCTCAGAGCAATGAGTTTAGAGTTGGGGTTGCGCCCTTTTACCGTTGCAACGATACCTGTGCCAGACACCCCGGATTTGAATGGAATCCCCATTTTCTCTAACTCACGACATACAAAATCCATGGTTTCATACTCTTGGTATGACAACTCTGGGTTGGCGTGAAGATGTCTTCTCCATCTTGAGAGCTGGGGAGATATTTCTTTTGCTGTTGTTGCAAACAATTCCGCAAGAGTGTTGATTTCAGGCTCCATTGTTTGAGAAAATTTCAGGGTATAGTTCACGAAGAGATTTCCAGGCTAGAGAAATTGCGGCATAAAAAAGAAGAGTAGAAAAAATGAGGCGCACGATTGTCGGAGAAATCCGCAAGGCCCATTTACTTCCAAGCCATGCTCCAAGCACAAACGTAATCGCAATGACACCAGAATACCACCATTCTATTGATTGTTCGCTGTGGTAGTTGATGGCTGCGAGTATTCCAATGGGCGGGAGCATCAGTGCGAGTGACGTTCCTTGAGCTGTATGTTGGTCTAAGCCTAGAAAATAGATTAACGCTGGGACGATGATTAATCCTCCTCCAATTCCTACGAATCCACTTGCAATTCCAGCAAAAACTCCGATGGCAAGAAGAATGAGTATCGTTGATATTTCCATGTCGGATAAGTTAGAACAAGTAGCTCTAGAAATCAAAGTTTAAGCTCAAAGTGAATTTTTTGGGTAAAACGCGACCATCATCGATTCCCCAACCCCAATCTGCAGCAATCCAATATCCCATAACGCGCGAACGAACACCATACCCAAAGTCACAAATAATGGGCTCTCTGTTGTTCTCAATGATCACTGTGATAGGATTGTTTTCTGTTGTTGTCGTGTTAAAAGTGTTTTCTTCAGAATATGGATGGATGCCTGTCCAAGCGGAGCCAATGTCTGCAAAACCAATCAGCTGAATGTTTCTGATAAAATCTGTTTTCGCTGGTTCTGCAAATAGGGTGCTCCAAACAGGAACTCTTAACTCAGCGTTAAACACCATGGCGTTTGATCCATTTCTTGCATTGTTAGAAAAGCCTCTCATGGGAGTGATTCTTGCCTGATAGGTATAAAGTTGAGAAGGGTCAATGGGTGTACCGTAATTGTTAGACAGAGAGAGACTGTTGTCCATTCCTCCGAGCAAATGCAATAATTTTAATTCCCCGATGGACCAGTCACCAGCTGCTCTAAAGGCAATGATAGAATTTGCGTAAATTTTAAAGTATTTTCGGATGTCGAATCCGACAGTTCCAAAACTGGCATTCAACCCGTCAAGGTAATATTCAGCCCAAACTTTCGCTCTCAATCCTTCTCGAATATTCAATGCAGGACTTCGAGAGTCATCATGTACAAATGAAATGTTAAATCCAAGTTGGTCTGTCCACCTATTTGGAGCGATTAAACTAAACATTTCAGTGCCTTGGATGACTGCTCTGTCAAGACGGACTCCAACTCCTGCCCTGATGCTTTTCACTTCATCAATGGGGTAAGTGAGTCTGTAGCGAGCGAAGTGCGATTGTGTTTCAACCAAGGAATAACTCAGAGGGTCTAAACTTGTTGATCCCTGCCTTTGAAACGAAAACATGCGGTCAACTTTTTGAGTCAGATCGATGTATGCAATGCCCAACATGCTGTTGCTGAGGTTAGCGGGGATGTTAAATCCGCCAACAATGTGCTTGTCATCAAAAAGATCGCTGATTCTTATTTCAGTAGCATTTCCTAACCCCGGCTGGAAGGATGTTGTGCCGTCATAAGCCCTGTAAAATTGTGCTCCGAAGGCATTGCTAACTTGACTTTGTAATTTTTGGAGTGAGAAGTTGAGTCTATAGTTGCTTGGTTTCATTCTGACATTACGCTCAATCGCTGAAGTCGATGTGTCTTGTTTGGGAATATTTTCAACAGTTTCAGCAGATTCTTGTCTTTCAAATTCAAATCTATAATTCCGAATATTTGCCTCAGTTTTAGAATATACAACAGACCAATTGGGAGCACTAAACCCATCCCCATTGTTCAAATTAAAGCCACCATCGGTTAATTCATATTCAGTTGAAGATCTTTGTTTTGTGGCAGGCAAATGTCCTAGATTGGCTCTGAATAAATGACGCATTGTGTAAGTGTTTCCATAGCAAAACCCACCAGCGGTGTCGCAATTGAAATTGAGAACAGGGACATCTAATTTTGAAATGACACGAGTGTCGAAGAAGGTTCTGTATCTGATTAACGTATCGATGCTTAGAATCGTGCTGTCAGACCAACCCCAGTTCATTTCTTGGCTTCCATCTTCAAATTCAGATAAATAAACAAATTCTTTTCCCCGAAGCGGCATGGGATATCTTTCATCAATTAAAGGTGTGTTTACGAGTTGCTCAAGATTTTTATTTTTTTCATCGATGTGGTAAATAAACAAGTCCAAATTAGATTCAAAAGGAATGTTCTCTCTGTCTTCTCTGAGCTCGGAATCAGGTCTGTTAGAAGAAAAAATAATTGATTTTCCATCCTTGGTATATCTGGGGTGTAAATCGTCATACCGATCTCTCCACAAAGGTTCTTGTAAATTACCGATCACCCTGTAAATATATAAGTCTGACCTTCCGTTGTACATGCCTGAGAATACAATGCTCCTGCCATCGGGAGCATAATCTAAGGACAGGACTTCATCTATTTTAAACAGTTCTTTTTCTATGGGCTTTTCCCCCAAACGCACCGTTACCAGGACTGGTTGTCCTTTTTTCACGATGGTATATGTGAACTGATCTCCGTTAGGGTGCCAAGCAATTGTAGGGATTACGCCACTTTTAATAACATCTAATCTGTGCCCATGTTGCGCCCATTTCTTTGTTTTCCCCTCTTTGGTATTGTAAGTCCAAATCCTCCACTGTCCTCTTTCATCAGTTACAAAGGCAATGGTTTCTCCATCGGGAGAGTGACTAAAGCACAAGTAATCATATCGTTTCATCAAATCAAAACCAAGACTACCTCCATTTTTTAACGCCAGTTTTTGATTTTTTCTCCCCTGGTTTGAAGGGAGAGCATCACCATACAATTTAGGAGTACCTGAGATGTGATAATTCATCACTTCAGACAACAGATCTTTAAGACCAAGCCCTGTTGCAAATCGAAAACCCCCTTCCACAGATCGGCTTACCCTGACCATGTAGAGAACATTTGCAATCGCAGGGATTCCATAGACATCAGCGACATAATCCCAAACAGCGCCTCCCATTTTTCCAGCTTCTACTCCTTCACTCCGGTCTATTGTAGTGAGGGCAAGAGACCTCGCTGAGTCGAAAATATGAACATTCGCATTCGCGGTTTTGTTTAGTGAAATGTAATTAACGAGTCCTTCCTCAAACCAATCAGGAATTTGCAGCATGCTAGAGTTCCTGAGCGCATCTTGCCAATCTCCGCGATACAAGGTTTGTTGTAGTGCAATTCGTGCCAATCCTTCTTGTAAATCTTGTTCTAATCTTCTGCGATCTCCTGTTCCGTAAATAAACAGTTTGTTTCCTACAATTTTGGCGGTGCCGCCAATGTTGTCATTCTCTGAATCACTGTTAAATACACCAATGTTACTTTGTCTAAACTCTGCAATGTTGTTGTAAACAAGGACTTGAATTGGACCTTCTAACGGGCTGCCAAAATAAGGTTTCAACTCTTGAGCTGACTGATTGATGATGCCCGAAATTGCCCCTGCGATTTCTTTTCCTCCTTGGTAATAGTAGATCTCATAGATCCCCTCTGTGTGATATTGCCAAACAAAATCTCTATGCTGAACTCGGTTCTTCCCGAACTCTACCTGAAGTCCGTCGTAAAACTGTCCGTAGGTCGTGTTTTGAGTTAAAAACATGCCAGCTAAAAGTAGCAATATTGAATATAATATTTCTCTGTGGCGCATTCTTTTACGAATCTACGCTAAAGTATTTTTACCGCATGAATAGACTTCACTCTTTTGCTTTCAATGCTTTTTCTGAACAAACATATTTACTCGATCACGGAAATGGTGAAGCGACCGTCTTCGACCCAGGAATGAGCACTGCTCTTGAGAGAGAAGAGTTTGAGGGGATTTGTGGCAAGTTGGGAGTTGTTGTGGTTCAGTGTCTTCTTACGCACGCGCATTTAGATCATGTGATGGGGGCCAATTGGATCAAGCAGAGATATGGTTGCGGCCCTAGATTGCACCCCACTGATGAACAAACATGGGAACAGGCACCTCTATCTGCTAAGCTCTATGGAATTTCTTTGGATACACTTCCAGATAGAGGGGAGGATTTAGGCAAGCACGGTTCAGGGATAGCATGTGGAAACATGGAGCTCGAAATCAGATGTGCTCCAGGTCACAGCATTGGCCACGTTGTTTTTGTTTGTCACAGTTTGAAGTTTGTTGTGGGAGGTGATGTGCTTTTTTCCGGAAGTATCGGGAGAACGGACTTGCCGGGAGGTGATCCAGATGTGCTTGCAAAAAGTATTGAAGAACAATTGTATTCCCTAAGCGATGACTATACAATTCATCCGGGACATGGAGGTTCTACAACAATAGGAAAGGAGCGGAGTTCGAATCCGTTTGTCAATGGTTTGGGAACAGGAATGCTTCAGCGCTAAGATCCACTAGTCAACATAAGCATTCAATTGCAATTATGCGAGTCGCCGTGAAAGTTGGACGAGAAGTAGCAGAGCAGGAACTTCGATGAGGGGACCTATGACTCCCACAAAAGCTTCAGACGAGTGAAGCCCGAAGACACCTATGGACACAGCGATTGCAAGTTCGAAATTATTTCCAGTTGCTGTAAATGCGACTGCACGATTTCTAGGTTTGTCAATCCCCAGCTTCACACCCATGAAATAGCTTGCGACCCACATTAGAAAGAAGTAGATCAGCAAAGGAATAGAGACGAGCAAAACATCCGAAGTTTGGTCTAAAATCCTTCCACCTTGGAGTGAGAACATCACAACAATAGTAAATAGAAGCGACGTGAGGGTGAGGGGCCCTATTCTGGGCAGGTATGAAGTTGTGTACCAGTGACCACCTTTGACGCGGATGAGTAATGCACGCCCCCCGATGCCTAATAGAAATGGGATACCCAAGTATATCGCTACGTTCGAAGCCACCAAGGCGAAAGGAACATCAATGGCGATGCCATCCATGCCTAGCCATGTTGGTAAAATGGAGAGAAAAAAGTAAGCGTAGAAGCTAAATGTGAAGACTTGGAATAGAGAATTTAAAGCGACCAAAGCCGCTCCATATGTTCGATCTCCGTCTGCGATGTCGTTCCACACAAGTACCATTGCGATACATCTAGCCAACCCAATAAGTACTACGCCAGTCATCAGTTCAGGTCTGTCACCTAAAAAATACGCCGCCAAAAAAAACATAAAGAAGGGTCCCACAATCCAATTCAGAATGAGAGAAAGAGAAAGAAGCTTTTTATCTTTTAGAACAGCGGGTAATGTGCGATAATCAACTTTTGCCAGTGGAGGGTACATCATCACAATCAGCCCTATTGCAATCGGGATATTGATGCCCTTAAGCTGCATACTCTCAATGGATTCAGAGATACCTGGTAAAAACTTACCGAGGAGTATTCCCACAGTCATTGCGAGAAATATCCACAAAGTTAGATACCTGTCTAAGAAACCGAGCCTCTTCAACTTACTCAGCTATTTGTATTTCAGCGGCAGCAGCGGCAGCTTCAATTTTTAAAGTTGCGGCTTTGTTCAATTCTCTTTGGTCTGTGCCGTAGTGAATTGCAAGTACAATCGCCACACTCACCATGAGGCCTACGATCAACTTGAGAAAATCTTTTGCAACAATGGGGAAGATCATCTTGATATTTCCTTTCTTGGTAAGACCGGTATTGAGGGCCAGTTCACGACCGCAAAGCAGACCTACGAACACCCATGTAGTCGACATTGGAATGTTGTTCATTTGTTTGAAGTAGAGCAGAAGGAACGCATATGCAAGGTCGATTAGCGTTGCAGATCTAACGTATTTTGTGCTTTGTTTGTCGAGAACTATTTGCTGGATTTTACCACCTTGTCGGTAGAAAATATTTGCCAAACCCAAAACAAAAAACAGGATGATGAGAATGAGTTGCCATGCCTCTATTTGGCGTGGTAGAAATACGGCAATGTTGGCAACATCATGTGAGAGCCATGTGTACCAAAGGAATCCTGTGCTGAACCATTGAAAGGTTCTCCAGAAAGGCTTGTATTTTTCGCTTATATCTTCTTTCTCATTAATTACTCTAGAAACAACCAACCACAGTACGTAAGCTACAACAGCAGCAAGGCCATATCCCATGATGCTCTTCATCAGCATTTTCTCGAGCACCAACGTTGAAGCAAATGCTGAAAGAACAAGGAATGATGTTGAAACAGGGATGCCTTTTCTAGTTAGCGCTACAAGTGCCAATGGCGCCATGGCATGGTACCATTGTGGCTCAATGTATGGAATTTTTGTAAGTCGGCCGAAAGAGATGTCGCCATCACCTGTGATCCAACCGTAAACCAAAGTGACAACAAGCACGCTAGACGCCGCAATCCAAAGCTGCCACCACTTAAATCTCTCGCGGTTAGAAGCGAGCCATGTGCCTAAAGTCTGAACGCTATCATTTGCGATAACTGAATATCCTGCGAGGATAAAACCGATTGTTGTAAATAAAGCTACCATAACTTACCTTTTGGATTCGTTGTTAATTGCGGTGCAAGTTCAGCAAAGAATCCTTGTACTAAATCAATTCTAAGGTTAAGGTAATGTTAAGTTTTAGGTTGCAATGCAATTAAACCTTCTTAAGTGTAAAGCTAAAAGTCGTGCCTTCGCCAAATGTTGATCTGACATGAAGGTTTCCTCCATGAGCTTCTACGATGTGCTTTACGATTGACAGTCCAAGTCCAGATCCACCAGCGTGACGTGAGCGGCTTTTGTCGACTCTGTAAAATCTTTCGTAGATGCGAATCAAATCTTCTTCTTTGATGCCTATGCCGTCGTCGGCAACTTCAACCAGGACAACCTCTCCCATGTCATAAAACCTCACTCTGGTTTTCCCTCCGTTCTTTCCATAGTTAATGGAATTAACAAGAAGGTTAGAGAGTACTTGTTCAATTTTTTGTGGGTCGCAGATAACAGTAAAATCTTCAGTATTCTTTACTTTTAAATTCACGTTTGCGTCGTTGGCTTTGCGTTCGAGATTGTCTGCAATATCGTTGCTTAGTTCCACGATGTTGACGGGTTCAGGATCGATTGTCAGTACACCAGATTCGATTTTAGAGATGCTGTCTAAATCTTCAAGTAACCCAGTCATTCTATCAATGTTTTTTTCAGCCTTAGATAAAAATTTACGGTTGATTTCCGGGTCATCTAAACCTAGCTCAAGCAATGTTAAGATAAATCCTTGAATGTTAAACAAAGGTGTTTTTAACTCATGAGCTAAGTTTCCGATGAAGTCTTTTCTGAAGGAATCTGTTTCACGTAAAAGTGTGATTTCTTTGATTTGATCCTCAGCCCACTCCATCACATCTTGATTGGCGATCTCTACGACGTCTTCATCCATCTTGATTGATTGCTCATCGCCACCCTTGAATTTGCTAATGGTCTTGTAAAGGATTTTGATGCGGTGGTCGATAAATTTCTCAACAGCACGATAAATCACAAAATAACTAATCTCTTCGAGGAAAACTCCCACGAGAATGGCAACAGCCCAAAGTTCGAATGCTTCAGTTAGCCACAACACAGCGAAAGTCAAGACAGCTCCCATAACCCCAATAAAAATTGAGGATTGTCTTGCGACATCTTTGGGTGTACGTTCCAATTGGCTCATAATTAACCGTTGTATTTATAACCTACACCTTTGATGGTAAAAATTCTTTCTTCGCCAAACTTCTCTCTCAATTTACGTATGTGAACATCTATTGTGCGGTCTCCGACCACCACTTCCGTGCCCCAAATTTTATCCATGATCTCTTCGCGGGTTTTCACCTCTCCCATGGTTTTGCAAAGCAGCACCAAAAGCTTAAATTCTTTCCTGGGAAGGTTCACTTCTTTGTCCCCGACAAGCACGATGTGCTTTTTTAAATCTATGATAAGCGCTCCAGCTTTGATGACGCCCTCTTCACTTTCATCTTTCTTTTTCGTGCGCTTAAGCAGAGCTTTAACTCTGCTCATCAGCACCTTGGGCTTAATTGGCTTAAGAATGTAGTCGTCAGCTCCAGCTTCGAATCCTGCGATTTGGCTATAATCTTCTCCTCTAGCCGTTAGAAATGCCACCACGATTTCTTTTGAGGTGTCTAAATTCCGTATCGCTTCACATGTCTGAATCCCGTCCATGTGAGGCATCATCATGTCTAACAGGATTAAGTCAGGTAGAAATTCCTGAGCGACTTTGATTCCTTCTACCCCGTTCTGTGCCACCTTCACTTCGTACCCTGCATTCTCGAGGTTGAATGAAAGGAAATCAAGAATGTCTCTTTCGTCATCGACCAACAGTATTTTCTTCAGGGATGTCACTTTAGTCTTTTATTCTGTTGAATTTGAGAGCAAAGAGCATCCATTTAGGGAGAGGTTTTGAGGGAGCTCTTTTTTGGACGTCCATAAAGACACCTAATTTTTCCAAGATTGGAATTTTATGAACTTCGATAAGCTCTAGCCAGCATTCGTCGGGATCGTCAATGTAGGTACAATGCACCGATGTGTGATCTCCCATGCTTAGAGCATCGTCGGTGTCACATCTAAACCCGAAGCCTTCTTTTTTCAATTCTTCACCAAGCTCTTTCATTCCCCGCACATCGAATCCCAGATGAGCGATTCCTGTATCAGCCCAGATTCGATCTTCAAAAATAAAACGACCCTTTCTGTCAAGTGCAACAATTAACTCAATGTAAGTTCTTCCCATTATGGAAGAGAATCCACCAGTACCAGGGTTAGATTGAGTCAACAATACTCTTTGGTAATTCTGGTCACCACCAGGCAAATGAGCCCAATCATCAAACACTCCTTTTGTGTCATACAGCACTTGATCATAACCAAGTTTGTGTTTGTATAGTTTCAATGCGTTTTCCATATCACTTACGCCGATACTTCCTCCCAAGACTCCTCCGCTAGGGTGTCCGTTGCTTGTGAACCAGTTGTCGGATTCTAAGATTTGGAATAGGTTTCCATCGAAATCTCTCAAGTAAAAAGTAAGTCTTCCGAGGGGATCCATCACCATTTCTTGATCACAGGTCTTGGGTAAAATCTTGAGCGCGTGCTCATGCATCTTCCTGATGTCTGGTGTTTTCACCATCGTAGATCCTATTCCTAGGTCGCCTTGCCTGAGTTCGAAAACAGGCCCTTTTGGCTTAAATGAAGTTGGTGAAATGACCTCAACCGCACAACCGCCCTGGTGATTCAAGACCATGCTGGCTCTCTTTACAATTGTTTCTCCTTTGCAGTGAGAATCCATAAGCGGAGCAGCAGCTACAGCGTCAAAAAAGGGCACGTCTAACCCGAAGAGTTTTCTATAGAGTCTAAGACTGGCATCCATATCAGAAACGGCAATGCCCATATGTTGTATCCCTTGAATCACGTAGCTCATCCTATAAGTGTTTTTTCACTACAGCAATGTAGTTCATCCAGGCTTCCCTCAGTGCTGCTGATTTTTGGTCATTCCAAAAACGCTCTCCATCTAATGCGTCTTTGTGATCATGTAAATGCCCTTGAAGCCAACCATAGAATGAATTCCCGAACGTTGCAAATGCCCAATATGCAAAGAAGACTTCGAAAAAAGGTGACCAACCGAAGAAGCTCAACCCATTGCTAGAAGCAATTCCCCCCAGAAAAATAGCTGTAAGCGTCCAAGAAAGAGGGTAAACCACCATTCCGGCTCCAATTTTCAAGGTGCTTCTAAACTCAATCGCTTTCACTTTATCGCCTCTGTAATTGAGGTACCATTGCTGCATGAAAGTCGGTGCATTTGCAATCCAGCTGAGTGGTCTAAGAGCGACGGCCCACAACTTTTTTTTGCGGACATCAAGCTGACTTACTCCCCACGCTTCGACTCTCATTTTCGGGGATTCAAAGCCTGCCTCTCTGAGCTGATTAGCAGCCTTTGAAATCTTCCCCATGTCCTTCAGCATCGATATTTTCTCCAAAGAACGAGTAATTTCAGTCCACGCTTTGGCTGAAGCTTCAGTCGTTCTGAGTGCATTTACGTAAGGCAGAAGATCATCATACTTCTCGTAAGGCCTAATATCCACAGCGATCTCTCTGATGGCTGATTGTATTCTATCTGTCAGTTGATTGAAGTTCACTTTTTCAGTTTCTGCGTCGTATAAGTCAACCCATTCCACCGGTTTCCCCATTCTGAGACGAAATCGTCTCCTGAAGCCAGGGTAATCTTCGTAGTCCAAACCCAACGGGATAACTTTGATTCTTTTCAGACTCTCGTGCTTGGTTAAAGATCGACCCAACAGGTCACTCAGCCCACTTTTAAGACCCCGAATTGTTTTTTGCGGATTGTGGTTGCCTTCTGGGAAAATCGAAATCACAGCACCAATCTCGAGCCTATCTATGCAGCACTCCCAAATAGCATTGTTGCGTTCCCTCAAATCTGTAAGCCGATCTCTCTGTCTGTAAATGGGCATTTGATGGAGAGCAAACAGAACCATCCTGAAAACAGGGTTCCAAAAAACATCCGCTCTAGTTAGCCAATGGAGTTGTGGTTTCAGGATGCTTGTAATCAAAAGTGGATCCATCATCCCATTTTGATGGTTACTCACGAATATAATAGGGTCTTTCCCCTTAGGCAGACTCCCGATATCCTTAATTCCCATGTATCTGTGAAATCTTCCTGCACCTTGTTTTACAAGGGTCCTCGTGAATAAATACAGTCGAGATACCCTCTTTATGGGTGGCTTTAGAAACGGTCGGTCTTTTTTGTGATTCATTTTTTAGCGGAGTACAGCTCCTGTTGCTTTAGAAATTCCTTCTAGAATTCTCCCAACGCTCTTGTCGATATGTTTGTCTGTAAGAGTTTGATTTCTGTCTTGTAATACGAGTCCTACAGCATAACTCACTTTTCCATCGTCCAATTTATCTCCTTCATAAACATCAAACAAAGTAACCTCCTTTAGAAGTTTCTTTTCAGATTTAAATGCAGCTTCTTTGATGGACTCAAAGCTCACACCGTGATTAAGAACGAGCGAAAGATCGCGCTTAACTGATGGGAACTTTGAAAGTTCTTTTGCAATAAGTTGACGTTTTTTTCTCGCTTTGAGAAGGGGTTTTACACGTAAGTCCGCCCAAAAAACATACTCGTCAACTCCACACATTGTCGTCACATCTGGATGAACTTGTCCGAACCTTCCGATGGTATTGGTTCCCATCATGATCAAGTTTCCTTCCAGCATGAATTCTCCGGTATCCTCGAGTTCAGTTACCTTAGAAGCAACACCCACTTGTTCAAGCAGAGCGGCAACTGTTTCTTTCAATGTAAACAAATCGACATCTCCTGTAGTTTCATTCCAGTTTACAGGCTTCTTGCTTCCAGTAATCCACAAGCTCAAATGCTCAGTTTCTTGATAGCCAGAGGTTTCTCCCTTAGCATTTACTTGGTAGGTCCTGCCGAATTCAAACAGTCTTAAATCTGCAGACTTGTGGTTTTTATTCCTTGCAATTGCCTCTATCCCCTGAAAGACCAGACTTTGCCTCATCACACCTAAATCGCCACTCAGTGGATTGAGAATTTCAACAGTCGTATTGGGTGTGATATCCGAGTCTTTCCAAGATCGTTCCGTGTAGGAAGACTTTGTGAGTGAGTTTGACATAATCTCGTTGTACCCTCTCGCAACAAGTGTAGATGCAAGACCAAATAAAATGTCTTCTTTGTCAGGTCCTGACGAAATTTCAAGTGTTGAAGAAATTCTAGAGGGAATTTCTATTTGGTCAAAACCATGGACCCGAAGAACTTCTTCTACAACGTCTGCAGGTCTTGTAACATCACTGCGGTAGGCAGGAACCTCCAATGACATTTTCATCTCATCTTCTGAAAGCACCTCAATATCAAGTGACGCTAAGATCGATTTAACGTGGGGTCTGTCCAGTTTAGAACCGATCATCTTGTCGAGCATATCCCATTCGAGGGCAACAGGTTGTCCCGGTGCATATCCTGTTTCCCCGATTTCTAAAGCCCCAACTACATTTGCTCCGCTCCACTCACAAATCAATTCTGCCGCTCTTGCCGCTGCAACTTTCACCATATTCGGATCAACTTGTCTCTCGAACCTGAAAGAAGCGTCGGTAGAAAGTCCATGCCTCTTTGAGGATTTTCTCACTGTGACAGGATTGAAGAATGCAGACTCTAATAAAATGCGGTTGGTATTTTGGCTTACTCCGTGTTTAGAACTTCCAAATACACCTGCGATGCACATCGCCTCTTTCTCGTCTGAGATGACAAGGTCCGATGAATCAAGTGTACGTTCTTCAGAATCCAGAGTTGTTATCTTTTCGTTTTCATACGCCAGTCTCACTCTCAGCTCCCCTTGGACTGTATCAGCGTCAAATGCATGAAGTGGTTGGCCTAACTCGTGAAGAACATAGTTGGTTGCATCCACGACATTGTTGATGGGAGCGCAGCCAATTCCACGAAGAAACCTCTGAGCATGGTCGGGTGATGGCGCAATCTTCACATCTTCAAGTTCTATTAAAGTATAGCGCGGGGCCAATTCAGGTTCTTCAACAAAACTTTTAACTCCTTTCGTAAGCCCTCTTGAGAAATCAATGTTAGCTCCACCGATAGATTCAATTTTATCAAGTCCTGTTTGAAGAAAATGGCTGACTGTTCCGTGCATAAGTCCAGCTCTTAGATCACGAGCAACACCGAGGTGGCCCATCGCATCATTTCTGTTGGGCGTGAGTCCAATTTCGAGAATGTTATCAGAACCGATTCCGAAAACTTCGCTTACAGGTGTTCCAGGACTCCACTTTTCATCCAACTCGATGATTCCTCCGTCGGATGTTCCAATTCCAATTTCATCCGCTCCACAGAGCATGCCTAGGCTTGGCTCCCCGCGAATTTTTCCTTTCTTAATTTTAAAAGGTTCACCTTCAAGAGGGAAAAGCTCAGAACCAACATTGGCTACAACCACCTTTAAGCCTTTCGCGGCATTCGGTGCGCCACAAACAATGTCAAGTGGTTCGCTTGAACCCACATCAACTTTGCAACATCGAAGTCTGTCAGCATTCGGGTGTTGGCTGCATTCTACAATATGCCCCACAGTGAGCCCACGCAATCCGCCCGGTACATCATCAACGGTCTCTACTCCTTCTATCTCAAGTCCTGTCGCCGTTAAAACTGCTGCAGCATCATCTGCTGGTAGTGTAACCTTGAGGAACTCCTGAATCTTTCTGTATGATACCTTCATAAATTGGTTTTAAAGTGTCGCAAAGTTACTAACTTTGAGTCACTAAATCGGGATGTAGCTCAGTTGGTAGAGTACGCGTCTGGGGGACGTGAAGTCGCAGGTTCAAGTCCTGTCATCCCGACTACAAATTTGAAAGGGATTGCATGCTACATGTGAGATTTCTTTGCAGAGTAATTTTGCAGAAATAAAAAGTAAACAATGGATTTTGCATTCGAGAAAGACTGGAACAAGCTGGTTAAAATGATGATGGAACGGTTTGGTGAGCAGCCAGATGTGACGTCCATTGTGTTTGCTGTAGGCTTGCAAGAAGTGTCACAAGGTCCAAGCGAATACAAGAAAGATGACAAGGTGAACCTGATTCATGTCGGTGTTTGCACCTTGTTAGAACCTCTAGGATATTATAAAACCCTCGGGTTAGACAGTGATGGGTGGCCGCATTTTGAAAGAGTAGGGGAGTTGCCAGATCTTGACTCAGATGAGCAAGAGTTGTTGCTAAAGCGGCAACTTGTGGACTACTTTGCTGGTTGGATAGCGGAATAGTTTTTACTACTCGACGATAACCTCTTCGTTGTTGGTCTGCATTTCCTCAATTTTAATCAGACCAGATCCAAAGAGTGACCCTTTGGTAGCTTCGATATCTAGAACCGCAAATCCGGCTTGGCCTCCAACATAGAAGTTCGAGAAATCAAAAGAAACGAACCCTTCTTCAGAAGTTGTTTGGATGGTGTCAAACCTTGGCTCACCTACAAAATCTTCATCTAAAGACCCGAGAGCAAAGAGGCGAACGTCACATCCTGCGACTGGGATTTTCTCGCCTACAGCGTCAACTCTGTAAACTTGAATATTTGCGATCGTATCTTCAATTTCATAGCAACTAGAAGCAAAAATTACGATTGCCGCGAGAGTGAGTGTAGGAAATAGGCGGTTCATTGCAGTAGGGGTTATAACTTAGCGGGTTCAATTCCGAATGTTACAAATATCATGAAAAAATCTCAGACTAGAACAATTTTAGGAACTTTCACATTATTCATGGGTGCAATTTTCATGATGTCTGCTTCAGGATGTGACAAAAATGACACACTCTACACCCATCAAAAAGTTGTGATTCACACAGAATTTGGGGATATGACTGTGCTTCTTTCTGATTCGACTCCTCTGCACAGAGACAATTTTGTCAAACTCGCTGAAGAAGGATTTTACGACAATTTACTTTTTCACAGAGTCATGAAAGGCTTTATGGTTCAAGGTGGAGACCCGAACAGCCGTGATGCACAGCAGGGTGCTAGACTTGGGAGTGGTGGGCCGGGTTACACTGTTGACAATGAAATCAGAGCAGATCATTTGCACGTTAAAGGTGCTCTGGCTGCAGCCAGACAGCCAGACAACGTGAATCCTGATTTCCGTTCTTCAGGAAGCCAATTTTATATCGTTGATGGGAAAACCTACAAACCAGGTGAGTTAAAGTCATTCGAGAACAAACTTAGAGTTGCTAATCCCGATTTTTCTTACTCTGAGGATGCTGTTATGCAATACGCCGATCAGGGTGGAACTCCATTTTTAGACATGAATTATACTGTTTTTGGATTCGTTGTAGAAGGAATTGAAATCATTGACTCTATCGCCGCAAATAAAGTCAACCGAGGAAACAGACCATTAGAGGATATCAAGTTTACTGTTGAAGTTGTGAAATAATGAGGAAGGTATTAAACGAAATACTCAGAGATATTGCAGGGCGAGTATTCGAGTCTTCTGAATCCGTGGAAGCCTTTCGTGTTGAGTTTTTAGGTAGAAAAGGGAAGATGAAGGATCTGATGGCTCAGTTCCGAGATGTTGCTCCAGAATTCAAGCGCGAGCTAGGTCCTCTGGTTAATCAAGTAAAGAGTGCAGTCGAAGCCAGGGTTGCTCAAGAACAATCTAATTTCGACCGCAAACAAACAGCAACGGCTAGTGGAACAGATTTTTCACGTCCATCAGGAGGTCTTCCCCAAGGAACGCATCATCCACTTCAAGTTGTGAGGCGTGAGATTTTAGGGATTTTTAAAAACATGGGGTTTGGTGTCGTTGAAGGTCCAGAGATTGAGGATGATTGGCATGTGTTTAGTGGGCTCAATTTTCCGCCAGAACATCCAGCGCGTGATATGCAAGATACTTTTTTTGTTGAAAGAAACCCTGATTTGCTCCTAAGAACCCACACAAGTTCTGTTCAGGTAAGAGAGATGGAGAAGCGCAAACCACCCATGCGAATTATTATGCCTGGCCGAGTGTTTAGGAACGAGGCCGTCTCAGCCCGAGCACATTGCATGTTTCATCAAATCGAAGGTCTATATATTGATGAAGGGGTTTCATTTGCGGACTTAAAACAAAACCTTCTTCATTTTGCCCAAAAGTTTTTTGGTCCAGAAACGAAGATTAGGCTCCGACCTTCTTACTTCCCATTCACCGAGCCCAGTGCTGAGGTTGATGTGTATTGGGGGCTTGAAACCGAGGTGGATAAGAAGATTACAAAGGGCACCGGTTGGCTAGAAATTCTTGGATGTGGCATGGTCGATCCGAATGTGCTTGAAGTCAATGGAATCGACTCTAAAAAGTACAGTGGTTTTGCTTTTGGAATGGGTATCGAAAGAATTGCGATGCTTAAATACCAAATAGGTGATCTTCGATTGTTCTTTGAAAATGACAAGCGTTTTTTAGATCAGTTCAAGGGTGAGCGCTAATTGTGTCAGATTTACTCACTGTAAACAATTGACAGAACCGTCTTTCCAACGGCTTCGAGCGTAGATCTGTCAATCACCGTCATGTTGTCGGCGTGGGTGTGGTGAAAAGGTCCGTATCCCATGGGCATCACGTTCATTCTATAGTCGACAATGTTGACGCTTGGCACACCTCCCATTTCGCTCACAAAAAAATTGTCGTCAACTGTAGATGGCGTTTCTTTATTTTGAAACAAGTTTCCGTAGCCTAATTTTTCAGCTCTAGACCAAACCTTTCTAACTACGCTGGGCGCATACTTCATCGAGGTACCTTCTCGGTTAAAAACAGCATCTTTTGCACCCACCATATCCAGTAAAATTCCAAACCTTGCCCTGTACCCATACCGATGTGGTTGTTCAGACCAAAACTGACTTCCCAAACACCAGTCTAGGTAGCTCGAACTTGAAGATGGAGTGCCGTTCGGAGCCCCATAATCTTCACCATCAAAAAAGATGATGTCTACCCCTATTCTCGGTGGTTTTTCGCTTAATTGTCTCGCAATTTCTAATAAAACACCTACGCCTGACCCTCCATCGTTGGCTCCGTCAATGGGTTCGTTTTTCCGGATGATATCTTTGTCAGCAAACGGTCTCGTATCCCAATGAGCGTATAGCATAATGCGATTCTTAGAGTTGGGATTATACTGACCTACGATGTTTGAAAGCTCGAGAACTTTACCGTCAAAGGCTTTTGATTTTCCTTTCTGTACGATGACTTCTGCTCCATGTCTCTGCAACTCTTGTGCCAACCATTCCCCACAGCGTTCGTGTTCCTCAGAATTTGGAACCCTCGGCCCAAATCCGACTTGGCGCTCTACGAACTGATATGCTGAGTCACCAGAAAATTCAGGTGCTACAGATAAATCGACTTCCTGTTCGATGTCAACTTCCAAACCTCCTCTTTTTTTATCCTCTTCACTTGCGCATCCCAGAACACACATCCATAAAATGAGTCCACCTCCAAAGATTTGTTTGAATTTATTCATGACTCCAGCTGCTTCCTTCTTTTCCGTCTTGAATCGAAATACCCATGTCACTTAGTGTATTTCTAATCCTGTCTGCACCGGCGTAATCTTTGTTTTCTTTTGCATCTGATCTCAGCTCTACGAGAAGGTCCAGCAAGTTGCTTGCGATGTCATCACTGCCTTCAACGCCTCTATTGGAACTTTCAGATCCCTCACTCTCAAGCCCAAGAACATCCTTCATGAATCCAGAGTATAGGGTTTTGAGGTCGGTGATTTGTTCTGTACCAAGATTGAACCTTCCGTCAGCGGCAGAGTTAATCCATTTTACACCTTCGAACAATGTTGCAATCAGAATGGGCGTGTTGAAGTCATCGTTCATCGCATCATAACATCTCTGCGACAAGGCAGAAACGTCGACAGATGGGTTTGTTTCTGGCGTCCCTTCCAGGCGTTCGAGTGCTTCTATCGCGTTTGTCAGCTTGGAAAGCCCTTTTTCAGCTGCGATTAATGCATCATTCGAGAAGTCCAATGTCGAAGCGTAGTGTCCCATCATCATAAAGAACCTAACCGTCATAGGTGTGTAGCCCCTTTCAAGAAGCTTGTGGTTTCCGGTAATTAATTCATCAGGAGTGAAGCCATTTCCTTCGGACTTGGCCATCTTACGCCCGTTTACTGTGAGCATGTTGCCATGAATCCAATAGGTTATGGGATTCTCAGTTTTGTTTGCAGCCACGTTTTGGGCGATTTCACACTCATGGTGAGGGAACTTAAGATCCATTCCTCCTCCGTGAATATCGAACCTGTCTCCAAGATATTTCGTACTCATCACACTGCACTCTAAATGCCAGCCTGGAAAACCTACTCCCCACGGTGAAGGCCATCTCATTAGATGTGTTTCATCCGCTTTTTTCCAGAGTGCAAAATCTATCGGATCTCTTTTTTCGCTCTGCCCGTCAAGTGCGCGAGAGTTGCTCATGAGTTCATCGATTTTTCTTCCTGAAAGTTCTCCATAGGAGTAGTCTTCACTAAACTTTCTAACACTGAAGTAGACGTTGCCATTTACTTCATATCCATATCCGTTGTCAAGAATCTTCTCAATCGCAGATATTTGCTCAATAATATGTCCAGTTGCAGTCGGCTCAATTGAGGGAGGGAGGATGTTAAAGACGCGCATGACATCGTGGAAGTCGTTCGTGTACTTCTGGACAATCTCCATCGGCTCGAGCTTTTGCAGTCTCGCCATCTTCCCGATTTTATCTTCCCCCTCGTCTGCATCACCTACAAGATGTCCTACATCTGTAATATTTCGCACATAACGAACCTGGTAACCGATAAATTCGAGGTAGCGATAAATGATATCAAATGAAAGGAATGTCCTCACATTTCCGAGATGAACATTGCTGTAAACAGTGGGGCCACAAACATACATCCCTACATGTGGAGAGTTAAGAGCCTTAAAAATCTCTTTTTTGCGTGTGAGGCTATTTTGAATTTGCAGTGGTTGCATTTGTTGTCTTTTTAATCCTTGTAACTCTACAAAATTAAACGATCGATTTTAACCCTTCGAGCATTTGCTCAACAAGCTTGGTAGTGGTGAATTTAGGTTTCCAATCCCAATCGTTTTTTGCCTCAGAATCGTCAATGCTGTCTGGCCAAGATGCCGCAATTTTTTGCCTATAATCAGGTTTGTATTCTGTTTTAAAGTCACTTACAAACTTAAATATTTCTTCATTGAGTTCAGATGGCGAGAATGAACACCCAGATAGATTGTATGAGGTTCTTGTTTTTATCTCCTGCTTAGGTGCTTCCATTAGATCGAGTGTTGCCCGAACGGCGTCATCCATATGCATCATAGGAAGAGCCTCGTCTTTGTCTAAATAGCAGACAAACGGCTTTTTATCTAAAGCCCGGTAAAACGCTTCAACAGCATAATCAGTGGTGCCACCTCCTGGTTGAGATCGGTGACCTATCAGACCAGGATATCTGATGCTTCTAACATCGACTCCATAGTGCTCAAAATAGTATTTTGCCCACAATTCTCCTGCGACTTTTGAAACACCATAGACAGTCGTAGGGTCACAAAATGTATCTTGGGAAGTTTTTATTTTGGGTGCATTGGGTCCAAAAACAGCTATAGAGCTAGGCCAAAACACTTTTTGAACTAGACCTTCTTTTGCACACTCCAAGACGTTTAAAAGTGATTTCATATTTAAATCCCAGCCTGCAATGGGGTTTTCCTCCCCCTTTGCTGAGAGCATTGCAACCAAATGATATACATGGGTAAACCCACCTTGCTGTAGTGTTTTTCGCACAGCTTCGATGTCTGTAGCATCGAGTGAAATAAATTCACTTCGATTTACATCCTTGTCATTTGATTTTCGGATATCAGAGGCGACCACGGCATGAATTCCATACCTGGTTTGCATGCCAATAATCAACTCTATTCCCAGTTGGCCTGAAGCCCCAATAACTAAATGTTTTTCCATTGCGGCGACAAGATAAGACGCGATACCTTTGTGTTGTGCAATCAAATGAGTTTGAATATATATTACCTGATGATAAAATCGCTCGTCATCCTGTTTCACCTCGAAGAAGCGCTAAGCTCTTGCGAGTTACATCATCGGGTTCGCTGACGCATGGCAACTTTGAAAACCTCCCTCAATATTTAAATGAGATCAACTGCGACGGGCTTTGGGCAAATGAAACGAAGGTGTTGCAAGCTAGGCTTTACATGCGTAAACCCTCTGGAGGTAGACTTGAAGTATTCCTTTTAGAGCCAGTCGAAAGGGTGGTTGAGCTTGCGTTGTCGGCATGCAAAGAATCCTCATGGACTTGTTTGGTCCGAGGCGCAAGAAAGTGGACTTCAGGTACGGCGTCTCTAATTCTAGATGGAATCACACTCCATGCAACACCGGTTCATCCTGAAGAGGGACTAGTTAGAGAAGCCAGTGGTGCGTTTAAGCTCACCTTTAAGTGGACAGGAGTAGAAACGTTTGGTGATGTGTTAGACAAGTTAGGCTGTACCCCATTGCCCCCATATATGCAAAGAGATTCGGATGAGACTGACAAGGAGCAGTATCAAACTGTTTTTGCGCGTTTTCACGGCAGTGTTGCTGCTCCAACAGCGGGCCTGCATTATGACCAAGTGCTACTGGATGAGTTGAAAAAGCAAGGATTGCCTCTCAACAGCTTAACATTGCATGTAGGAGCAGGAACTTTTAGGCCACTTTCTGAGGGTGACATTTCCAATCATGTTATGCATGAAGAGAGGTGTGTGGTGACGAAGCGTGGTTTAGAAAAATTAGCCAATACAAAAAGACGCGTAGCTACAGGGACAACCACTCTAAGAACACTTGAGAGTCTATATTGGATGGCTGTGATTCACAAAGAGACGGGCGTATTCCCTAAAGTTATCCCTCAGTGGACTCCATACGAGGACGGGGAATACAACAGTCGATTGACGGATTTTGTCAACTACGAGGATGCCATCAATTACCTTCTAGAAAATGTGGAGTTTGACCCCAAAGATTTAACCTGGGATTTCCAAACCCAAATCATGATTAGGCCTGGTTATCAAATCAAATCCATCATAGCACTTGTGACTAATTTTCATCAGCCCGGGAGTACTTTGTTATGTTTGATTGCTGCCTGTCTTACCACCCCGTGGAAAGATGTGTATAACCAAGCATTAGCTCAAGACTACCGTTTCCTTAGTTATGGAGACGGTTGCATGATTGAGTTAAAGAACTAACAGGCGCTTTTAGTTGCGGTTGTCGGTAACGTTTGACTCGTCACGAATCGCATTCGTAATTGCAAGAGATAATCCAGAACGAGCTTTCGTAGCCAATGCACTTTGCTCAGTTAGGAAGTCTGTTTTTTCTACAGCTTCAGTGATGCTTTCAGGAGCAATAACCCATACGCCGTGGTTGCCAATGATGGCATTGGACATCTCGCCGGCAGGTATAGAAAAAGCCAATCCAGCAACTTCAGGTTCTGCTGCAGCTCCACTGCCAGTTATCATCGCTTTATTTAGACTTACTTTCTGAGCGGTTTTAACAGTTGATTTCACTTTCGCAGCTACATCTTCAAGGTTAGATCCATTCATAAGTGAAGCGTAATATTTGCCTTTGGCTTCTTTGGTAGCTCCGGAAGTCATTTCATCTTCCACATCTTCAAATTCTGGAATGCCAGCTTCTTTTGAAAGCGTAAGGACAGCAACAACATAATTGTCATCCATAAGAATAGGTTGACTTATTTCTCCTACTTCAGCACTGTAAGCCCAGTTTACAAGCTCAGTTGCGTTACGCAATCCAGAAAGAGATGTCGCGCTTCGAACTACATCCTTAATGTCGTTTGAAGTATATCCTGATTCTTTGGCGGATGCAATTAAAGACTCTTTGTCAGAGGACTCAATGGCAAATTCATTTGCGTTGGCGTAAGAATCACGTTTTGTTTTGTCAGAAGCATCCAGTGAGCGAGAAATCATCGCAACTTCAACCTCTTCAACTTTTTTGCGACGGTCTAACACTTCAATTACGTGAACTCCGTAGCTTGTTTCAACGGATCCGATTGTGCCTATGCGCTTGTTAAAGCTGAAATCATTAAACTCCTTTACCATTCTTCCTTTTGGAAAAAAGTCATAGACTCCTCCGTTAGTCTTAGAGCCTGGGTCATCAGAAAAAGTTGAAGCGAGCTTTGTAAAGTCAGCACCATTTTTTAACAGTCTCACCAAGCTATCTCCTTTAGAATTAAGTGCAGTCATTTCACTGGCATCCTTGACATCTTTTGCCTGAAGAAGAATGTGTCTAACTTTTGCTGCAGTATCTGGAACCATCGTGCGACTTAAGACATTTGCAATGACAACAGATTCTCCCTTTTGGTAAGGGCCCACAACGGTTCCTACATTTACGTCAAAGAATGTTGATTCGTTGACTTCTGTTTCGACATCAGCAAATCTAATTTTGCGATTTGGCGCGTCACTTCCGTTCTGTTTTGCAAATTCAGAGGCATCTTTTGCAGTCTTCCAGTTGTCCGCTAGAATGTTCAACTCTGCATTCATAGACTCTACATCGCCTTCAGAAGCTCCAACCGGGATTTTTACTATTGTAATGTTTCTTCCTTCAACTTGCTTGTATTTCTTCTCGTCTTTGTGATCTCTATAGTATGATTGAATGTCTCTTTTACTAACATCTACTGTGCTATCAGCCATTGTCGTAAAGAGTTTCACAACATATTTAAACTTGGCAGTGCGCTCTGTGTGTGTGTAATCAAATTTCCCCTCCAATTCTGATGTGTAGGATCCAGCTTGAACAAGGGACTCGAATTTTTCTTTTTTGCGTTTTGAAATAATAACACGCTTGTAATTCATGAAGTTAGCTTTACCCTGCGGTGTTGTAAGCATATTCTGAAAATTCTGAACCCATGTTCTTTTGTTGTCTCCGTTGCTATAAAACGCACGAGACATGTAAGAAGAAGCGATGTCTCCAAAAAGAATTTCTTGGTATTCTTTGTCTGAAACAGTAATTCCAGTTTCAGAAAACACATCGTCCATGTAGATAGCGGATGTGATGTCTTGCCAAACCTCGTCTTGAAGTTGATCGCCAGAGAAGCCAAGGCTTCTGCGTTGTTGAACTGCAATTTGGTACTCTTGACCTGTAATGCTAGATCCATCAACAGAGCCCACTTCAGTAGAAGCTCCTTGACCCATTAAAGCCAGAACAGCATCAAATGGCACCAAGAATCCAAGCATACCAATTCCTAAGAACACCATTAGCAAACCTTGACGGTTGCGAATATTTTCAATCATAGCCATAGTAGAGACATTTTTATATCAGGTGCGCGAAGATAACAAATTACAGCTACTCATAGTAATTGTAACTCAACTACGTTAATTCTTGTTGATTCAACTTTTTTAACAGTGATTTTACAGTCGTTAATTGTAACCACTACCCCCTCCTCTGGAAGTGTAGCTATTACGTGTAAAATCAAGCCTCCCAGAGTTTCATAAGCGTCATCAAGAGGCAAGTTAAAATTTAATTTTTCATTCAGGTGCTCCACTTCATGTCGAGCCGACAAGAGCCATTTGTTCTCGCCTATTTTCTCTTCAGTTAAGATGTCAACGTCATGTTCGTCTTCGATTTCACCCAGTAATTCCTCTACAATATCTTCCATTGTAAGGATGCCTGAAGTACCCCCAAACTCATCAAGTACAACTGCCAAATACCTCCGACGACGCATAAATTGTTTCAGCAAAACATCACCGGGCATCGGTTCCGGGATGTAAAATGTAGGAAGCACCACTTCGCTGATTGAGTTGGGAAGACTGAACAAATCCTTGACGTGGCAATAACCTATAATGTTGTCTATATCTTCTTCATAGATGACAATTTTAGAGAGCCCTGTGGATGTGAAAAGAGCTCTAATTTCATCAATAGATGTTTCTTTTGAAACAGCGACAACCTCATTTCGAGGTATTAAGCAGTCTCGAGCTTGGACAGAGCTCAACCTGAGCGCATTTTTTAAAATCTCAAGTTCATGTTCAAGCTCTTGTTCAGGGATCATATTGTCACTAGCCGACTCCAAAAAATGATTTAAATCGGTGGATCCAAAGCCTCTGTTGCCAGCTTCAATTCGATTTTTCATAAAAGGAAATAAAAAAATGCGACTTAGACCTATCACTGCTAGTGCTGGCAAAGCCAAGATTAAAATAAAAACAGACAGAGGGATACTGAAGCGATTTAACCACAGCGTTGGATCTCTGTGGAAAAATGATTTCGGAATAAATTCTGCTGTCACAATGACAATCAGGGTTGTTAAGATGGTTTGGATGGACAGAGCTGTGATGGGTGAAGATGCAGACAGCCAGTCATTTGCATTAAATATAAGTCGACTAATAAATGCCCCCGACTCCATACCACAAACAACAAGGGCGATGTTGTTTCCAACCAACATGACTGAAATAAAGAGTTGTGGTCTTTTGACAAAGTTGGAAACAAGTCTGCCACGCCAACCTTGCTCGGCGTCCAATTCAACTTGGAGTCGATTCGCTGAAACATAAGCCATTTCCATTCCAGAAAAGAATGCAGAAGCAGCCAGAGATAAAAGAATGATTAATATTGAACTGGAGGGGTCAGGGTCCATTGTTGTTGTTAGTGTTTTTGATTACTTGATGCGTCTACATCGCGTTCCAATCTTTTTCTAAATGTACGTCTAACATAATACCACAATACCGTAAGTAGGGGTATTAATGGCATAAATTTATTGTCTTCCCAACCTTCATCATAAATAAAATAACACGTTAATAGTGTCGCTGTTATCGATGCAAATAGCCAGAATTTTTCTGCCGCACGCGTAACTGATAAAACTTGATTTGGATCCATTTTTTTAAAGGTAGTTAAGGTAAGTCGAAAGATCCTGTTGGCTCAAGTATTTTATAATTCTCAAAACCTCCATCCGCCTCCAATCCTTTTCCGAAAAGCACACCGGTTGATGTCTCCACACTCACCAGTCTGTTTGTGTGAACTTTGTCCGAGTCGTGAGACCAAACCAGGTATTCAGTATTCAGTTTATCTCCATCGCTGTTCACAAGCAGTACGCCGTCTCGTGCGATTAAATGGCCTGTCTTAGAATTGTAAGTGCCTCTGCCGCCACTTAAAGTGGCTCGATTGGTCAACTTGTCTCCTGCGATGTAAAGTGTAAAACCTTCGTCAACCTGCCAGATATCATTGTTTTCAAAGCGTTCTAATTTCCCAGCCTCTAAGACATTTCGAACTTCTCCTTTTTCAGAATATTGAAACGCACCTTGTACAATTACTTGTTGTGAAACATCTCCATCTAACTCATCATTTGAGTTTGCTTCTGAGAACTGATCATCTACATTTCCTGCCACATCACATCCAGTGTCTACCATGAAAATACAGCAGATTATCAGGAAGTGAAACATGGAAGTTCGATTCATTAACGTACTCTAATGATTGTGCTTTCTCCAGAACATGGACAACCTGCGACAGATTTAACTGTAAAAGTTCCACCAGCCTGAAGACCCAGTTCAAAGACTTCGTCTATGGTTGGATACTGCTTCGACATCTTGCTCATTCGTTTGCCTGCTTTTTCAGCGAGTTCAGGATTCATTTTCTTAGCGCGAGAATAGTAATCATGAGCAACCCAATAAACAGCTCTCTTTCCAAGTGCACCATCATTGCATGCGCGTGAAGCACTTGCAACAGCATCTCCGATTAGCATAACCGCATCAGCGTTGTTTGGCTCTAGAGCAAGAATTTGATTCGCATATCGACGTGCAGTACTCGACTTCTTTAATGCACTTGCGATTTGCCCCGTCTTAAGTAGGTAAGTGATTTGTTCTGGACAGCTATCACATAGTGATACGGCTTCTTCCATGTACGTGAAACTTTGAGTCAACTGAGAGAGTTTTGCATAACTCATTCCGATTGCATAAGCTGCTTTAGCGCTTGGCTCTTGATCGTAAATTGCTGTTGCTACAGGGAGGAAAAGTTCGTTTTCCGTGCACTCTCTGTTCGTGAGAAGGCTAAGAACTTTTTTCTTCAATTCGAAATTGGCTGTGTCAGCTTCCACACTTGCCTGTAAAACAGGAACCATATCATCACATTGAGCAATAGCAATGAATGTTTTTTCAATATTGACTTTAGCTTTGTTGTACCCTTTGATGTCTTTTTCTTTTCCCGCTTCCTGGGCCATTCCGATTGCCTTGTTGCAGTAATCCATGAGCATCAGATAGTCGGTCAGCATTTCAGCTTTTCTTGCTGTACCAGCTTCTTTGTCAATTTTGTTGATGGCTTTCATTGTGTAAAATGACGTCACATAGTAGCCACTTAGAACAGATGCCGAGCTTTTTGCCTCTAGGCAATCAATACTTTCTTTAAACATACCACAAGCAACTTCAGCAGAATCCTTATTGAACCTGTAAAAATCTGAAGCAGCGCGTCCCAAAACACCACACCTGTTGTTGGGCTTTTTCTTAGTCACCGGGAAAAGCTGCATTCGCATGTCGTAAATCCACATTAGGCTGTCTACGAGAACAGCCTTGCGTATTTCATCACCTTCACCAACAGCACCTTTAATTTCGTTCTTTAAAAATACGGCTCCGTGAGAATAAAGCGATTCCTGCACAGCCTGTGGACAAACATTACAAGCCTTTTCCCACTGCTGATAAGCTTCAGAATAGTTCTTTTGCTTGTTGTAACTCTTGTAAACACTTAGAGCTTCTTTGCATAGAATTCTCTCATTGTCAGTGGTTCCATATTTGTCTTCATTCTGTGCAATTAAGCATGTAGGTAAAGCAACGACAAGGATAATGAAAAGGCATTTAATTGTATTCATGAGTCTAATTAATCGTAAAGTTTAGGCGTGAGCCAAAGATTTTTAAAAAACGGAGCCAAAGTGACTCCAAACTGAATGCTGAATAAAGATTCTTCAAGAGACTCCTCGAAAACTGTGCCATTTTCAACTCCGACACCACGTTGTCCCATTTCAAAACCAAAGTGCACTTTGCTTGTGGACCTGCTGCCTTCAAGTGGGACGCTAACTCCAGCAGAGGCTCTCCAGCCGTGTAGTTGATTTCCTTTGTAAGCGATTGGGTAGAGGTCTAATGCAAAACCAGATTTAAAAGTGGAACGAGATAGAACATTGTTGTTGCTTCTGTCTGTTCTTGGGTTTAGGGTCAGCCCTAGAGAAGTGCGAGACGCTACCGCCCATGTTGCGTCTCCTTCGAGGATGTTAATTTCACTAGAAGATTCTGAGACTACAGTCCAATCTTCTTCCATAAAATCAGCTGCAAGTAGCAACCTTCTTCCATTTGCATTTTCAAAAACGATTGCCCCACCTATAGAGTATTTAGAAGGCATGAGACCTTGAGCATCTAATTGATTGGTGTAAGAGGCGGTGTCAATGACAGTTTCAACATTGCTTAGAAACTGAACCGTTTCAATGGTTCTCTCAGAGTCTGTAAACAATTTTGCTTTGGGAGAATAAGTTGCCCCCAAATAAAGTGTAGCGCTTCCTTTAAAGCTTCTGTCGCTGTCATAATTTGCCCACAAGAGTTGAAAAGCTTGAATTCCGAAGAGTCCGCTAAGTGACCGATGTCTCATCGAAGAACTTGAACGGTGGTCGAGGTAAGTAACATCTTCTATATTCAAGCGGCTGGTAGAGATAACTTCTCCAGACAGAAAACTAACCTGAGCTCCCAAAGACACGGCACGATTTCCAACGAGTACGCTGTCAGATTTCCCAGCAGGCATCCATTTCTTGCTTTTGTATGAGTGCGCAAAACCCAAGTAGCTTTTCGCTGTTCCGCCAGATCCGGTGTAGCTTTCTTTGTAGTTCCCCATCAGCGTGTCAGTTTCAACAGTTCTTGAAACATTATACCCTTTTGCGGAATATGGAATAACGCCCATCATCACAGCTGATGACCCTCCAGGTTTCTTTACTACAAGATTGAATCCACCTGGTGAGCCATAATTTACAGACTCAGTGGAGTCACCTTCTGACATGTTAGAGCGATTAAGGTGAATTGAAGACTGAAAAAGTGTTGAGACGCAGTTGGCAGCTGAAGCTGGCTGATCCGGGTTGATGACATAGCCATCTATGATAGGTGAACTGACACCTCCCATCATGAGTTGAGGGGATGATAAAGTCGGAATTGTAAGCCCCATTCCAAACCTAGACCAGGGTGATGGCTCGGTTTCTTGAGCTGCTACATCTCCGAATGCAAAAGCACACAAAAGAGCCATCGCAACAATGTGTTTGTGAGCGTTAATCATGTAGACTCTTGATATGTGGAAATATTGCATAATACCCTTTCAGGGTCAAATTTGAATCTGCGAATTTCGGCTCTACTCGGCCTAGTTCCAAAAATGAACTGTCACCTCCTGTTAAAATGAGCCCAATCCCACTGTATACTTGTCTTAACACCTCCCATCTACCGATTATTTCTGCGCAAATTCCATCGGCGGCGCCATGTATTAGAGCTTCTTCAGTTGACAATCCAGTTGTTTCTCCCTTAAAAGGCGCGCTTTGCCCCCAAACTTCTTTCTTCACTTCTTTCAAAGCTACAGTTCCTGTTTTCATAGAATCAAGCCTCATGGATATGCCAGGAGAGATTGCACCCCCCAAGTGAATGCCCTCCACCAGTAGATCAAAAGTGACACAGGTGCCAACGTCGACGACGAGCCATTCATTGCATTTTGATGGCAAATCAACAACGCCCTTCTGAACCGCATATGCATTTGCAACCCTGTCTGTGCCTAATGATCCAGGGTTTTTTACATTTGTTTTTAAAGGATGAGAGTCGCCATGTCTAAATTGGGTGACATTTCCTCTGGAGTCCAACAATTCGAGCGAAGACTTTGTCCAGTTTCCACTTCCGGTAAGTAGTATGTTAATTCCTTTTGCGTGTGATTTAGGCAAATGGAAGTCTTTCAATTCTGCTCTTACATCAGTCCTTGTAACGTTGACAAGGACATCATCGATAAACTCTCCAATTTTCCATCTGGAATTTCCTTTTTCGATGATCCAAACCCGATTCACTTCCATGATATTGTGGACATTAAGTGTTCAACATCTTTCAAGATTCGTTCCGTTACAGGAGCTGTGCTGTCTGAATTAATGGCTTGGTCAAAATAAAGAGAACCTCTTAGAAAATTGTCGGTACTGTCAGTCACAAAAAACTGAACAGGTGTTGCCACAGGACCTTCTAGATGGTAAAGTACTCCTGTGGTTTTTCTTTCATCATCTCCAACACCCTCAACTCTAATTCGGCTAATTCCACTGGCCTTCATATCATGATTAAAAACCAACTCCTGTGCATCAATCATCAATGCTTCAAGGTTGTTTTTTATTGGAAGATCCGTGCAGTGAAGCCTTGCCTTAAATCTGGGGAACCGAATGTTAAACCAACAAGACGTTCCTGATTTGGAAGAGTTCACAGTTTCAAGAGTACTGTAAATAGGTATTTCAAAACTTGCTCCACAACGTGTTGTGTCCAACACAAAATGGACATTGGGCAGTGTGATTTTAAAATATCCCTTTTGTCTGGGGATCGTTGGAGATTGACATCCTATCACAGCAGATGTCAGCAAGGCGCAAATGAGGTAAAATCTAATTTGCTTCATTCATCTTCTGGTATGTCATTTCTTGAGAAGGGTCCACCATTTGCTTGATCAGATTTTCCAAGAATAATTTTAACCCGGTCTATCAGTTTGTTGTTTCCGGCATCGATCACTAAAGTAACTCCATCAAAGACGATATATTCTCTCGTACGAGGTATTTTCCCCGCTTGTTCGATAATAAACCCCCCAAGAGTATCACTCTCTCCCTTTGCTTCCTCCCAGACTTCTTCGTCGAGCTTGAGAATGCGATAAAAATCGATCAAGGCAGTTTTTCCTTCCATCAGGTAGGTGCAGTCATCCAAACGAGAATATGCGATTTCTTCTGCATCAAACTCATCAGTGATGTCTCCAACAATCTCCTCTAAAACATCCTCTAGGGTGATTAACCCGCTTGTTCCTCCATATTCGTCAACAACGAGAGCCATGTGAACTTTACGAGTTTGGAATTCGAGAAGAAGATCATCAATCTTCATGTTCTCAGGAATGAAAAAGGGCTCTCGCAAAAGGTTGTTCCAAGTCGCGGCTTCTAAATTAAGCAAAGGGATAAGGTCTTTGACGTGGAGCACTCCGACTACATCATCAATGGATCCATGGTGAATAGGTATTCTTGAATAACCGCTTGCAACAACAGCTGCTCTTAAGACAGGCCATGACTCTTCAAGTTTAAACGCTGTAATGTCCGTTCTTGGCGTCATGACTTGCTTTGCATCTTTGTCGCCAAACTTGACAATGCGCTCGAGTATCTCAGCTTCATCTGTTGACCTCTCAGTGCTGTCTGTTAATTTGAGAACGTTTTCCAAATCTTTAGCGGAGATGTCCTGTAGCGGTCTCACTAGATTTTTGTCTAATCTTGACCCCAGTAAAACCAAGGGCTTCCAAAATGGTTTAAGAATATTTTTGCAAACCAAAAGAGTGCGAGACATCGACTTAGCAACTAGGATATTGTGTGAGGTCGCAAACAATTTAGGGATGACCTCTCCAAAGAGAACAAGTAGTAAGGTAACTCCTGCTATGTGAATTCCGACAGCGAGCCAGTTGGGTAGAGTCTCAACCGGAAAAACTTGTTGAGCAGTCACTGTTGCTATTAGTACAATGGCAACATTGATTAAGTTGTTTAAGACGAGTATGGTGGCAAGTAGATGCCTGGGACCATCATGGTAGTTGGGCTCTCTAAGAAGCTTTAACACGTTCGAAGATGATGATTTTGAATCTTCCTCTAAAGAGCTGATGTCTGTAGGTTTTAATGAGAAAAAAGCCACTTCTGACCCTGAAATCAGAGCGCTTAAAAAAAGAAGGACAGCAATCAGTCCAGTGGCGAGGTATGGATTTAAAAACAGATAGGTATTTGGGTCCACGTTTTAAATTATATCGACAATGAATGATCGCTCTTTTTATCAAGCATTTGCATGGAGTCTCCCACAATTTCTGTTGAGTAGTGTGTTGTGCCTTGCTTGTCTTCCCACTCTTTGGTTCTGAGTTTACCTTCGATGTATACTTGGG
>MDTF01003116.1_pt1 | contig 55690 bp, 53 predicted proteins | sample 811191 | NCBI WGS metagenome assembly MDTF01 (sample SAMN05326649, study PRJNA326480) | marine metagenome | isolation source: seawater | place: Southern Ocean | collected 2011 | reverse complement strand
TTTTTTAGATTTGTTTATATTTTCTTTAGATTTAATAACTTGAAGAAAACTAATTGTTATTGAAGCAGGTAATAAAATATTTAATATTTCATGATATTCGTATCCAATCAATAATAAACTAGGTGTACCAAATAAAAGCAGTCCTACCCCAAAAATTGATTGAATAAACGAAAATATGGTTAAAATAAAAAATATCACAAAATAGTCCATGCAAAAATTTATATATTATTTTTAAAAGACCACAAATAGAATCCTAGTGGCAAAAAATAGACTATATTAATATAGTTATTAAAAAAGTTACCTGCAGGCATTAATGGAAATAAATTTATTATAAAACCGCCAAGTAAAGAAATTGTTAAATTATCAATTTTTATTTTCTTATATTTAAAAAGAATTCTTAATGAAAAAATAATTAGTGAAAAAAATAAACTAAAAATTAAACTAAACCCTATTATGCCAGTTTCTGCAAGTAGCTGGATATATATATTGTGAGGGTGTGTGGAGCATGAAGTAGTCATATTGTCTCCAGAGTCAGCATAAGCTAAAGTTTTATATTTTTTTTCACTACATCTTTTTCTAAAGTTATTTGGTCCTATGCCTAAAATTTTATTATCAAAAAACATTTTGATTCCTGTTTTATAGTGACCGGTATGCATTGCAGAAAACAAAACTAGTTTATCATCATGTTTTGATTGTAATTGAGATAAAGTATATTTGATTACTCTGTTACCAATTTCTGGCTTAAAATATAATGTTGTAAGAAAAAATACTGCAAGAGTTAAAAAAACTAAAAAAATATTTTTTCTAAAACCTTGAATTAAAAAAATTAAAAATATTAAAGTAAAATTTATAATGAAAAAAGCAGTTCTTTCACCAGTTAAAAAAATAATAATATAAATTAAGCAAAAAAATATTAAATGTAGATTTACATAAGTATTGCTCATTTTTTTCATAAAATGAATAAACAAACCAAAATAAAGTGGAAATAATCTGCTTAAATAACTTCCCATCACTAATTCCGACCCAAAAAAACTACTTATTCTTGGGCCATGAGTATCTACTTCAGGAATTAATCCAATAATATTTTTATTAAAAAAATACTGAACAAAACCATCAATTACCAAGACAAAAAATGAGCACGACAAAGTAAAAAAGAAATATTTTAGAAAATTTTTATCTATATCAATTAAATACCATACAGATAAGGAAAACAGAGCAAATCTAAAATAAAAAAAAGATGATTTTAAAGAAAATAATTCATAATCAGAAACTAAGGATGAAATTAATATAATTAAATTAAAAATTATAAAAAATTTTACAAAGTAATTATTATAATATTTTTTTAAATTACTTCTAAATGAATTAATTAAAAAAATTAAACCACAGACAGATAATGATAAATCAGATAAAAAAGGACCTGTAATTAAAAATATTGGCATAAACAATGTTAAATACAATGGGAGTAAGTGAAAAATAAATTTTGAGCGGGAAAACATATAATGACCTTATATAATAATTTTTTTATTAAAAGAAAATATGTTATAAATAAAAAATCTATTAAAATGAATAAACAAAAACCTTTTTTTATAGCAGAGCTGTTAGCAAACCATTGTTGTGATTTAAACCTTGCAAAAAAACTTATAAAATGTTTTAAAATATTAGTGTTCGAGATCAAATAATAAAAAATCGTATTAAAATTAATGAAATCTAAAATCAATTACGGAAGTCAATTTATTGATGATAAAGACATAAGATCAGTAAGTAACTCTTTAAAAGAGAGATTAATCACTACTGGTAAAAATGTAATACGATTTGAAAACAACCTAAAAAAAAAACTAAAGTGTAATTATGTAATATCATGTTCCAGCGCTACCTCCGGATTGCATCTCGCTTATATGTCAATAAATTTAAAAAAAGATGATGTAATTTTGATGCCAGCAATAAATTTTATTTCCTCATTTAGTATGGCCCAAAAAATGAATGCTAAAGTTTATTTGGTAGACATTGATCCTGAAACTGGGCAAATAAATAGTGAGACAATTAAAGATTGTATCAAAAAAAATAAAATAAAAAAAATAAAAGCATTAATTACAATGTATCTTGGTGGATTCATTTTTGATAACAAAGAAATTATTCAATTAAAAAAAAAATATAATTTTTATATTATTGAAGATTCATGTCATGCACTTGGAGCAAGATATAAATCTAATAATAAAGTTTACAACATAGGATCATGTTTTCACTCTGATATTTCAGTATTTTCATTTCATCCTGTAAAGTCAATTACCACAGGTGAAGGTGGGGCTATAACAACTAACTCAAAGTTAATTTATAATAAAATAATAACTTTAAGAAGTCATGGAATTGTAAAAGGAAAAACAAAATATTGGGATTATGATATTAAAGATATATCGTATAACTATAGACTTAGTGATTTAAATTGTGCCCTGGGGGTCTCTCAATTAAAAAAACTAGATCACTTTATCTTAAGAAGAAAAAAGATATTCCAAATCTATGAAAAAGAATTTTTAGGAATAAAAAATATAAAATTGATTAATTCAAATAATTTTAGGAATGCATATCATCTAGTTGTTTTAAATTTAAATTTTAAGATTTTAAGAAAAAACAAAGATCAATTATTCAAATACCTGATTAATTATAATATTTACCCTCAGTATCATTATATACCAATTTATAAATTTTCTTTTAATAAAAAATATTCAAAAAAAAATTATCCTGGTGCAGAAGAGTATCATAGGAGCTCTTTAACTTTACCAATACATGTAAATTTATCAAATTTACAAATTAAATTCATAGCGGGTAAAGTTAAAAATTTTCTAGCAAAAATTAAATAACAAAATATTTACCAAACATATTTTTCAAATCAAAAAAAATACCGTCATTTTTTAAATAGCTATTAATTTTATTGTATCCAATTCTCTTAAATTCATCATGTTTAACTGATAAGATAATCACATCATATTTTTTGTTTATTTTATTTATAATATTGAGGTTTTTTTCTTGTGATTTTAAAGCATGCTTATCTACCACTGGATCATAAACATCAATTTTAAAATCTTTTTTTAAATTTTTATAAAGAATTAAGTTCTTAGAATTTCGAATATCATTACAATTTTCTTTAAATGTAATACCTAAAAAAAGTATATTTATTTTTTTTTTAATTTTATTTTTTATATAGTTTTTTATTTTTCTTCCTAAATAATCTGGCATTTTATCATTTATGTTTCTACCAGACAAAATAAGTTTTGGTGAATATCCAGCACTGATGGATTTATGTGCTAGATAGTAAGGGTCTACACCAATACAATGTCCCCCAACTAATCCAGGTTCAAAATTAAGAAAATTCCATTTAGTTTTAGCAGCAGATAAAACATCAAAAATATTTAGTTTTAAGTTATTAAAGACAATCTGTAATTCGTTAATGAGAGCAATATTTACATCTCTTTGGGTATTTTCAATTATTTTCGCTGCTTCTGCAATTTCAATTGAATTACAAATGTAAAGTTTGTCACAAATTTTTTTATATAAAAAATTAATTTCTTTCAAAGCAAATACTGAAGATGATGATATTAATTTCGTTAAATTTTTAAGATTATGTTTTTTATCACCAGGATTTATTCTCTCAGGACTATACCCTAAATGAAAAAATTTTTTATTTTTTGATGTTAATTGCCCACTGTTATCTTCGTATAGTTTTAAATTTGTCCTTTTTTCGATAATTTTTCCACATATTTCTCTTGTAGTACCTGGGTAAACTGTCGATTCATAAATAATTATATCTCCAGCTTGAACACATTCTGAAATTGATCTTGTGGCTTCAATTAAATTTTTTAAATCTGGTTTTTTATTACTGTCAATTGGTGTTGGTACTGTCACAATATACACATTACAATCCTGAATTTTATTAATTTGTGTTACAAGTTTAATTTTCTTTAAGTTTTTTAATTCATTTTTTTTTACTTCGTTTGTTCTATCGTGCCCATTTATTAATTCAGCAATTTTTTTTTATCAATATCAAATCCAACAACTTCAAAATTTTTTTTACTAAATTCGATTGCCAAAGGCAATCCAACATATCCTAAGCCTATAATCGCAATTTTTTTTTTATTCATTTAGTAATTTTAAATATTTTTTTATTATTATTTTTTGATCAAATTTATCTTTAATTAAATTTCTTCCATTTTGACACATATATTTTTTTTCAACATTAGTTAATTCAATAAACTTAGTTATAGATTTTGCAAGATCATTCGCACATCTTGGTTTACATAAAAAACCATTATATTTATCCTTTACAATTTCTTTACAGCCAGCAACATTGGTTGTAATAATTGGCACTTGCATGCTAGCTGCTTCCAATAGAACTCGAGACATACCTTCTCTATAACTTGGATGGATAACACAGTCTGCTTTTTTTAGAACAATTTTCATGTTTTTAAAAAATTTAAAGTATTTTATGTTTAATTTATTTATATAGTGAAAAAAAACTTTTTTTGAAATTGCTGATGGATTTTCAAAATCAAAATTCCCAACATAGTTAAATTTTGCTTCTGGAAAACGTGATTTTATATTTTTTACAGCATCAAAATATTCAAAAACACCCTTGTCTTTTATAATTCTAGAAATCATATAAAAGTTAATTTCTTTATTATTTGACTTTTTCAATGATGGTTTAAACAACTCAACATCAATTCCAGTTCCAGGTATAAAAGTAAATATGCTTTTTTTATATTTTGAACCATAAATCAACTTTGCATCATCCAAATTTTGAAAAATAATCTTATTATGCCCTCTATAAAAAAATTTAATAATTTTGCTAACAAAAAAGTATAATATATTTTTTTTTAAGAATACCGAACCGAGACCTGTAATATTTATATATGCTTTTACATTTATGATTTTAGCAATAATTATTGTTATTAAATTACATTTAATGGTATAACTTAAAATATAGTCAGGTTTTTCTTTTTTTATTATTTTGTAAAATTTTATTAAACTTTTAAAAAATGAAAATATATTTAATTTATTGTTAGAAAAATTTAATATGTAACTTTTATTCACTTTTTTTTTAAGATCATTTATAAACCGATCTCTAGATACAATAGAGATAATATAAAAATTTTTTTTTTTTAATTCTTGTATTAGTGGAGATCTAAATTTATACAAATTCCACCCACTATTAGAAAAAAAAATTACTTTTTTTGATTAATCATATATAAACTTTTATCATGACAGATATTAACAACCTAATTATTACGGCAGATGACTTTGGTTTATGTGATTCTGTAAATGATGCCATTTTGGATAGTTTTACAAATAATAATATTACTAATACATCAATATTAATAAATATGCCAAACTTTCAAAAAAATTCAGAATTATTATTAAAATCAAAATTAAATTATGGTCTCCATTTTTCAATAAACCGTGGAATTCCATTTAACAAAAACAGTTCACTTTGTGACACAGATGGAAATTTTTATAGTAGAAAAAATTTATTTAAAAGAATTCTTCTTGGGAAAGTAAAAAAAAAAGATATTCGATACGAATTTAATAAACAAATTGAACTTTGTGAAGAAAATAAATTAAACATTACTCATTTTGACAGTGACAATCATGTACACTTTCATCCGTTTATATTCTTTTCAATATTGGAGAGTGCAATCGAAAAAAATTTGTCATTTAGAGTACTTAATCCATTATTTTATAATTTTAAGGAAGTAAAAAGATTTTTGAGACAAATTATTTTTTTTAGTACAAATAAAATATTCAATCGTTTTGATAAAAAAAAAAATTTTACAAATGATTTTTTTTGTTCACCATACGATTTTCAAGAAAGCTTCAAATTAAATGAAACTACATACTCAAATGTTTTGAAAAATATTAAATCTTTTGGAACAACTGAATTAATGGTTCACCCTTATTACGACTCTAAAGAACTTAGAGAGCATTACCCTTCGCCAGAATCACAAAATTTTTTAGAAAATTGTTTTGCTGAGGGTAATATTTTAACTTCTAAAAATAATATGTTTAAAAATTATGATATTAATCTTACTAATTTTAGTTATTTACGATCAGAATTCTTAAAATCTTTGTAAATTAAAAAAACACAAATTAAAAATATAGATAAGACTATAGATGTAAATAACATCTTATTAAATTCTAATGAATTAGAATAAATAGATTTTGGTGGAGTAACCACAATCAGTGGGACAATCGGTTTGGTTTTCAACGCTTCCGACGGTTCTGTCAATGCTTTAGCTTCGTTTCTAGTATTATCAACTAAATCTAGATCTTTTAACTGACCTGTCAAAGTTCTTAAGAAGGTCAAAAATTTTTCACTGCTTTCTTCATTTTCACTAGTACTACTATTTATATCGACTGTATAATTTACTTTTAAATTTCGCAGAACTAGATCCAATTTATTTAGCCAGAGTTGAGAATTGAATTTTTTTCTTTGAATTTCATCCTCTGCATTTAATAATTCTCCAATATATTTCGAGTATAAAAATATATCTTTTAAATTTTTTTGGTTTCCAGCTGGCACAGTTAAATATATTGAACGTTGTAAAGGCTGTGCATTTCGAAAAACTAATTTATTATAAATAAATAATTGTCTTTCATCAACCTGAAAGCCTAAAATTTCGTTTATATTAATTTGAAAATCTTTACTTTCTTTGTTTTGTGATTTAATCCAATTTTCAAAATTTTCTCTATCTCTAAAGGTAGCTTCATAAATAGTAAAAATATCTACACTTTGTGAACTTTTCGACGGGATGGCTGTAATTATAATATCTGCTTGGTAAAATTTTTCTAAGTTTTTGTAATATAAAAAACCAAAACCATTAACTAAAATAAGTAAAAATATAATTGTTTTTTTTGAATCACTAATCAAATTTATTATATAAGAGATTTGTTTATAAATGTGCATTTTGAATTATATTTTTTTGAAAAATTTAGAATACATTAAGATTAAGATATAAATTATTATAACAACAAAAGTAATTTCAAGCAAATTAAATCCCATAAAATTATAAAATATCAATGGAATTATAACTAATAAAGCTAGCACAAAATTAACTATATATATATTTCCTAATCTCTCTAAAAGAATATGATGGATATGATTTCTATCACCAACAAAAGGATTCTTTAAATTCAAGATTCTAAAAATAAATAACCTTAGTGCATCCAGTGTAGGTAATAAGAAAAGTAGTAAAACTTCATCACATTTTAAAGATGTATCGGCATTATGGTTATAAGATTTGATGACAAAATATCCAATAATAAATGAATTGATATAAACACCATTATCTCCAAAAAAGATTTTGTTTTTAAAATTTAGATATAAAAAAAAATATTTCCGATTATGAATGGCAAAATTAATAAAGGGAAAATGCCCTTCGATAAAAGATATACGTAAATAATTATAAAATTTATTCCTGATTGTAAATTAATTCCATCATACAAATTAAAAGCATTTATTAAAAAAAGGATACATAATATGGTAAAAATATATGAAAAATTATTTAAAATAATAGTGTGATTGACTGAAAAAAATATTAGCTCTTTTAAAATTAGTGTTTCATCAATTAAGATTATGCATAATGAAATAAATAATAATAGAAATACCTTTGTAATAGGTTTGAGATTTTTTTTATCATCATATAATCCAATTATAAAAAATACTATTGCAGAAACAAAAAATGAAAAATATCCTCTTAAATAAAATTCATTAGAAATTTTAAAAAAAGGTTTATCAAATATTAAGGAATTTTGATCAAAAAATGCAATCAATAATAAGATTAATAAATTAAAAAGAATTATTACGCCTCCTATTGGAGCAACTGGTTTTTCTTGAAATTTCCTTACCCCATCAGCTTTATCAAAAATGTTAATGAAGTTTTTAATCTGATCTATAAAAAAAACAAATATTAAATTTAGAAAAATAAATGCACCTACGTAATATAAGTTATTCATATTTTATATCCTTATCTCCACCTTCTAATGCACACTTAAGGGGATAACAAAGAACACCTATAGAGCTATTATAATCTTTCCATATTACACTTTTATAAGGGACGTAAACTCTAAAATTATCCTCTGATAAAAACATCCAACTCGCAGCAAATAGCAAATAAAAAGAAGAAATACATAGGATAAAATAATTTTTTGTTTTTTCAAAATTAAAAAATTTAATAAAATGCATATAAATTAGAATTTGATATGGCACTAAAAAAACTACAAATCTATCCACAATAGTTAAATTCACTTCAGCTATAAATAAGATAGCTAATATAATATAAATAAATGAATACCAATTTAAGATGGTATAATATTTAGAATTAGTAAATAGTTTATTAAAGTAAATAAATATTACAAAAGGAAATAAATTTAAAATAAGTCTAAAAATTAAACCTTTTGACAGGTAAATATTTTCTGATCCAACGTATACATTCGTAGAGATATTTTCTAAAAATTTTCCTAGATTGAAAAACAAGAAAGTTAAAATTATAAAAAATAAAGACACAGAAAAAATTAATTTCAACTTACCTTTGATTTTATTGAATATAATGTAAAAATATAAGAAAATAAAAATTATAGAACTAATATGAAAAAAAATAGCAATTAACCAATAGATTAAAGAATAATAAAAATTTTTTCTTGACATATTGTAAATCATTAAACAAATAAAACCAAGACCTGTAAATTGTCTAATAATATCCATTCCATAAAAAATAATAAAACTCATAGAAATTGCTAATCCAAACCATTTTTTTTCTTGTTTAAAACAAAAAAAACTTATGCAACCTACAGACAATAGGGCATTTACAAAATTGAAGAAAATAATATTTCCGAAAAGTGTATTGCTTAATTTAAGAAATAATAAATATAAAGGTTCTATATTTCTGTTAGCAAAAGGTTTGCCTGCTGCCAAGTTATTAAAAAAAGTCTGTAAATTATTTTCGTGATATGTAAATAAAATATTTCTGTCATAAAATTCTTTAAGATAATTTGACCAGTCAAGTCCCATATCAAACCTAAACCCAACAATTATGATAAGATAAATGACAAAAATAATAAAAATAGTATTCTCAAGTGCTCTCGATGATTTAACAAAATTTGTCATTAAAAAAGGGAAAATAAAAATTAGCAGATAATGAGTCATTTCTTTAATTTCAACTTTTTGATAACTTGACTTAAACCATAACTTGCCAAAATAATTAAAAACATTTCAATTATAAAGCGATATCTAAATGAACTAATTGTAATAACATGAATTAAATTTATATAAATACAGAACATTAAAATTGGTATTGATTTATATATTCTTTTTTTAACTGCAAAAAAAATTCCAATAACAAAGAAAATATAAATTGGTAATAAGCTAATCAAACTTACTGTAATTTTAAAAGATGAATTAAATTCTTTTGAAAATGGTATTGGTGACCAAAATCTTTTAAATTTCAAAATTGCTAATTCTAAAAATCTTTTTGGATTGTTTTTAATAAAATCTAGGGCAGCATCCTTCAAAGTATTGTGTCTTTTTAAAAAAGCCTCTCTTCCACCTAGATAAACTGGAAAATTTTCAGCTACCACCTTAAACCCAACTTGATCTTTAAAAGGTTCTAATGAGTAATCAAATAACTCGGCATCAAATCTCTCAGGATTTTCCTTGAGGTCATGTTCATCAATAATAACTCCTCCACCAGTCTTATTTAAAGGGTTATTTCCAGCATAAAGAACCAAACTTGAGGAAAAATTTGTTCTAACAAAATGGCCATATTTTTCATATTGATGAAACCACCATGCAGACATTAAAGAAACGTATATAAGAAAATAAACTAGTATTTTTTTAATAGAAAAATAAATGCTTCTATGATGAAAATAAGAGACTAAAAATATTAATAATGGAGCCAAAATTTCAATAAGTGGCTTGACCAACAAAGTTAAAACAAAAAATAATGACGCTTTTGTGTATGAATATTTGTACAAATAATAAAATGAAGCTAACACTAAAAATACAAAAAAAGTTTCAGTTAAAGAATAAAGAGCGTAAAACGAATTAAATGGATAAAAAGCCATCCATATCGCAACAATAAGAGCTGAAAAGTTATCCTTAAATATTAAATAAGATATTTTATACGCAAGAAATATGCTGATAGTTGATATAAAAATATTTACTAATACTATCCCGACTGATTTCTCAGCTATATAAACTAAAATTGGATATAATGGCATAACATTTTCTAAAACAATCATTCCACTATTAAAAAGCTGCTCGCCGGCAAGCCTATAAGAATTTGCATCAAAAAAACTTATTTGATTATAAAATAAACTTAATAATAATTTAAATAAAAATGAAACAATTAAAATTATTGAAATAGTTTTTTTATTAATCATTTTTTCTAATTGGTAATTTAAAAAAATCTAAAATAAAAAAAATAAATACAACAAAAATAAATTGGTAAACTAAAATATTGTAATGATAACTTACTAATGTAATTAGAAAAAATAAAATAATTTTTTTGAGTATATTTTTTTTTAGATACATCAAATATAACCTATTAACTAAATTTTTTAAATTACCCTTAAGAAAGTAATAGAAAACGTTTAAAATTTTTAAATTACTTTCAGAATCGTTATAAACAGCAGGAATGTTAACATCTACAACATTAATATTTTTTAAATATAAATTATAGAGAATATCAGTTTCAAAAAAATAATTATTAGAGATATTTGCAAAATTAATTTTTTTTAATGCTGAAGTTGATATGGCAGTATATCCATTTGTAATATCAAAAATATTCCAATATCCAGTAGAAAATTTACTAATAAAAGATAATAATAAATTACCAACTAATCTTATAAAAGGCATTTTTTTAATAACACTTTTATTAAAAAATCTATTACCCTTGCAATAACCAGCTCTACCCTCTTTAATATCTTTTACTAAATGAGGAATATAGTAGGGTTTCATCTGATCGTCTCCATCCATCTTAACAATTATTTTTGCATTCAATTTAATTGCAGCTTTATAGCCTTTTTTCATTGCACCACCCACACCCTGATTTTTTTTATTAAAAAGGACTAAAACTTTTTTATTTTTAATTTTTTTTTTAACATAGGCGCCTGTTTGTTCTGGACACTTATCATCAACAATTATTATTTTATCTACATATTTTAAAGATTTTGAAATTACTTTATAAATTTTTTTTTTTACCTTATAACAAGGAATAACGATAAAAATTGACATAATTTTTAATTAAGAAAATTTCTTTTATTAAGCCAATTTTGAAGGACTAATAAAGACCATATTGTGCTAGAAAAATCTCTTTTTCCTGATTGATGAGATTGGATTATTTTACAAACATTATCATGGTTTAAAAATCTATTTTTTTTTATTACCTTTGGAGATAAAAGCTTTTGTGACCAACTAATAAATTGTTTTTTTTGGAGTATTTCTCTAACAGAAAAACTAAACCCTTTTTTTTTAGTTGGGAGAATATTTTTAGGTAAATATTTTTTTAGTAATTCCCTTAAAAAAAACTTACCTTGAAAGTTTCTAAATCTTAAATTATTTGGTAATTTTTTGGCAAAATCGTACACTCTTGAATCAAGTAGAGGAGATCGACATTCTAAGCCAAAAGCCATTGATGTTCTATCAACTTTTACAAGTATGTCATTAGGCAAATAATTTTTTATATCAGACAACATTAATTTTGATAAAAAACTATCATTTTTCGTTCCATATAAAATGTTTTGATTCATTAATTTATTACTTAACAATGAATTGATTTCTATTTCATTATTATTCGAAATTAACATTTGATATAAGTTACTTTCAGAGGAAAATTTTGAAATATTTTTGATTTTTTTATATTTATCTTCACTATATGCAAACATGTTTGCTAATAGCTTCATAGGTATTAATCCTGCCGTGTTTGACAATAATTTTTGGATAAAAGAATTATTGAAAGAATTAATATTTAGTAATCTCATACTTTTTTCTAAATAATAAATTAAAAAATGTCTATTATATCCTCCAAATAACTCATCTCCACCATCACCTGTCAAGGCCACCTTGATGTGTTTTCTAGATTTTTTACATAACATATGCATTAAAATTTGAGACGAATCAGAAAAAGGTTCGTCAAAACTATTTAATGCGTCTTCAATATTTTCTATTATATCTTTTTCATTTATTTCAAAACTATAATGATTTGAATTTAAATGTTTGGCTATATTTTCTGCAGCTTTTAATTCATTGTAATCATTGTTTTGAAGAACACCTAAAGAAAAAGTATTTATTTTTTTTTTTGTGACTCTTGTTGCTATTGAAGCAATCAATGAAGAGTCTATTCCACTTGATAAAAAAAATCCAATTGGTACGTCCGAAATCAAAGTATCTTTCACAACATCTTCTAAAATATTTTCAAATTTATCTATATGATCATTTTTCTTTTCTTTATTTAAAAAATTATTTGTCTTTACAAATTGTTTGGGTTTCCAATAATTTATTTCGTTTTTTATGATTTTATCTTTTATAAATTTTATTTTTAGATAAGTTCCGGGTAAAACTTTTTTGACTTGTTGATATATGGAACTAGGACTTGGTATATAATTGTAATTTAAAAAAGAATTAATAGAATTTGTATCTAATACCAATTTCTTATTTAAAAATTTATTTAACTGGCCTATTTCAGAAGCAAAAAAAAAACTTTTATTATACTCAAAAAAATATAATGGTTTTTCTCCAAATCTGTCTCTGACTAAATATAAATTTTTTGATTTCTTGTCCCATAATGCAAAAGAAAACATGCCACGAATTTTTTTTAATGTTTTGTCTAATCCAATTTTGTCAATACATTCAATTAGTGTTTCAGTATCTGAGGATGTTTTCCACTTTATTTTAAAATTTTTTTCTTTCAAAAATTTTCTAATTTCTAAATGATTATAGATTTCTCCATTATAAGAAATAACTTTACTACAATTAAATGATTTAAAAGGCTGAGAGCCTTTTTTTGATAAATCTAAAATTGATAAACGATTATGAGAAAAAATAATCTTTTCTGATTTATCAGAATAGTATCCAATATTGTCAGGTCCTCGGTGACGTAATGATAAAGAGATATCTTTAATAATTTTAATATTTTTACTAAAACTTTCTTTATTAGTATAAAAACATCCAGCAATACCACACATTGTTTTTAACTTTTACTCCATAATTGATTGTAATTTGAAATCATTTTATCCATTCCAAATCTTTGATGAACACTTTTTTTACAGTTTAATTTAAGATTATTCCATAACTTTAAATTTTTTTTTAAATTAATTGCTTGATAAATGCATCTTGCAAACTTTAATGGACTCTTTATTTCAACGCACCAGCCATAATTTGAGATTATATTTTTACTTTCTCCAACGTTTGTCGCAACACAAGGTACACCTTGTGACATTGCCTCTATAACAACATTTGGGAATGCTTCACCATGAGAACTTGAAAGAACATTGATATCAGATAAGTTATAGAGTTTATCAATATCTTTTAACTGACCTACAAGTTTAACTTCTTTTTGTATATTATATAACTTTATTAAGTTACAAAATTCAGTGTTGGTTTTATCTAAACCATGTCCCGCGATAAATATTTTCCACTTATTGAATCCATACATATGTTTTAAAATTTTTAAACTTTTAAAAAGAGTTTCAAAATCTTTTTGTGGATGCCATCTACCAACATAAGTTATAATAAAGTCGTCATTTTTTAATAATATTTTTTGATTTAAGCTATTATTATAGTATTTATTATTTTTTTTTTTTTATTCCATTACCAATATATATAAATTTATTTTTATAACCCAATGCATGATGAATTTTAATTGAATTTTTGGAACATGAAATAATTTTATTTGGGATAAAATTTGAAAGAATAGCATTAATTTTTAAAACTAATTTTGTAGAAAATTTAGTTTTTTTATCAAGATTTGAATTTCTAATATTCCAAAAAATATTTTTTATACCTACTATTTTGGCTGCTAATCCTCCAAAAAAATCAGCATGATACATCCATGTTTGAACAACGTCAGGTTTAATTTTTATAATGTAATATGTTAGATGTATAAATTTAAAAATAAAATTAAAGCTAGACAAATTTAGGTATATGATTTTAAAGTTACTAAAATTATATACAGTTTTAATAAAATTTTTTTTTTTTAATGAAATAATAAAGTGATTATTGCTAGTATCAGATGCTATGTTGTATAAAACCCTCTCAGCACCTCCAGCGCCGATACCAGAAATAATATGTAATATCTTTTTCAATTTAATTATTAGTTAATACTTTAGCATATTTTGGTATTAAATATTCTGAACTATATTTTCTTAAATGATTAATATGTATAGCAGTTTTTCCTCTTTTTTTAACATTTTTCATTATAGAAAGAGCTATTTTTTGATAATCTCCAACCTGAATTAGATCTCCATACTTTCCATTACTTAAAATTTCTCTGGGTCCATGCTTACAGTCAGTTGAAACAATTTTTGATCCGCAAAATAAAGCCTGAATAAGGATATTAGGCATGCCCTCCCAGGCAGATGTTAACACAAACACATCGCATTTATTTAAATACATGTAGGGATTATTCGTAAAAGGGATAATCTTAACCCTACCATCTAATTTAAAATATTTTATTAAATTATCTAATTTTTTTTTTTCTGGGCCTTCACCAATAATAAGTAAATTGTGTGGAATTTTTTTAGATATAATATTAAAAGATCGTATTAAATCAGAAAATCTTTTTTGCTCTATTAATCTTCCTATTCCTAAAATAAATTTATTATTGTTTCTTAAAATATTTTCACTAATTTTTTTTTTTTTTAAGATATTAACTTTTTCCATATCAGCAAAATTTGGGATTATAAACTTTTTACAATTGTATTCTGAAGCTAAATTTTTAGAGGAAAAAAAAACACCTGATAATTTTTTATAGAAGAATTTTTTAATCAAAATTTCAAATAAATTTCTAAGATTTTTTTTTCTATACTTATTAAATGTTGAAGTATTGGTTTCTCTTGCAAAAATATTTAATTTCTTATGTAAAAAAAAATTTAGTACATAACAAAGAATTGCTAAATGAGGATGCACACAAAATACTTTTAAAAAATTTTTTTTTTTTAAAAAATTTAAACATAAAAAAAATGATTTTGATAATCTTTCAGATTTTAAATTGTATATAATTACATCTTTTTTAATCAAACTCTTGAGTCCACCAGTACTTGACAATGTTAATATTGTAGTATTTTTGTTTGATTTAGATATTTTATTAACAATATCAATTGCAATTTTTTGTGATCCACCCACTTTAAAATCAGAGAAAAAAAATAGAATCATAGTTAATTTTTATATTTCTTTAAATAATATTTTGAAATAAATGCAAATGCATTTCGTGGTACTTTGGCAGTTAATATATAATCTAGATATGAAGTAATGTATGGATATTGCGCACTATCTATAAAATAATTGACAAATCTTTTTTCAAATTTGTGCCAATTTTTTTTTCCTATAAATAAAAACAAAGATTTCAGTACAAATCTAAGAACTTTAACTTTATTGTTAAAATTTTCTTTAGGATTAATTTTGATGGACTTCCAAATTTTTTGATAATTTTTTTTCATTAAAAACTTTTTATAGAAAAACTGTTCTTTTTTATCGTTAATACTTACCTCTCTATAAAAAAATTTAATCAAATCTCTATCCCATAAAGGTAAAGTCCATTGGAGATTAAAAAAATCATAAACTTTTTGTTGACCTACTACCCACTTTATTTGCCTATTCTCATATTCAAATCTTTCATAAGCCTCTACAAGACTTGTAAAATTATTAATATTTTTAAAATATAAATTATCAATGACATCTCTCATTTGAATTTGGTTATCTGTAATAAGATCTTCTGACCATAAATTATAATGTTTTTCTATAATATGATCTAAAACTTTTGTTTTAAGCATATTGTAATGACTGGTTTTATTCTTGATAAGAAAAGATGGTATATGATTACCACTTATAAAATCACCCGATTGCCCATTTACTATTATGTTCTTAGGTTTTATCCATTTTTTCTCGATCAAACTATTTATAGCCAAATAATCACCTGGATTGTTAGCTCCAATTCCAAGATCTTTATAATTTAAATAATTCAAAAATTTTTTAGACTTATACGTTTTTCTAGCTAGGCTAGGATTTATAAATATTTTTTTATTTTCTACATTAATTTTCTTTGATATTTTTTCAGCTATTTCAAAATCTCTCAATCGAGTATAGCCATAAGTAAAAGTTTTAAAATTATTAAAACCAAAATATTTTAAAGCTGACACTATAAACCGAGAATCAATTCCTGCACTTAATGGAACTATTATTTTTTGATCTTGTGTAGATTTTTTAAGATCACCAAATTTTTTTACAATATAGTTTTCGAATTTATTAGAAATATTTATGGAATTTTTTTTATATTTATATTCAGTTGAAAACCAAAAACTTTTGATAATTTTTTTCCTTTGAACCAATATATATTCACATGGTTTAAAAGATCGAAATTTATTCAAATTTGTATAATTTGAAAGTCCATATCCACTTAAAGAAATTGCATTTAAATTTATATGATTGATATCATTTTTTATAGTTTTGTTATTATGATCAGCTATTGTTATTGAATTGTTTTGAATATTATAAATTAGAGGATATGAGCAAACCTGATCAACCGTGCAGAACAATAAATCTTTTGACCATAAAATTAATGAAAAATAACCATCAATCTCTTTAACTTCATTTTTAATATCTTCTATATTTTTAAGTTTTTTTAAATTTTCGATAAATTTCTTTTTTTTATATTCTTCATTTAAAGAAGATCTAAAAATAATATTGTAGCTTATTTTATTTATGAAAATTTTATCTAGAACTTTTGAAGAATTTATTAAAAAATTCATTTTACCTAACAATCTTTTGAATTATTTTTTTATAATATAGTTATTTAAAACTAAATAATCTAGACCAGAATTTAAGAACACTTTAATTGCATCGTTAGGGCTATTTACAATAGGATAACCATGTAAATTGAAAGAAGTATTTATTACAGCTCCCATCTTTGTGATTTTATAAAAATTACTTAGAATTTGATGAAAATTATAATTAGAGTCTCGAGAGACAACTTGTGGTCTTATTGTTTTGTCTCTCAAATGACTTGCTGCAACAATATGTTTATAATTAGAATCTCTTAGAGTATCAAATGCCATAGTCATAAATTTAGCTGAAATTTTTTTTGGATTTTTAAAATATTTTTTTTGTTGCAAGTCTAAAATAGCTGGAGCAAATGGCATCCAAAAATCTCTTTGTTTTATCATTGAATTAATTTTTTCCACAGTCAGATAATTGTCTGCCCTAGCTAATATTGATCTATTACCTAGGGATCTTGCTCCCCATTCTGCCCTTCCTGCACATCTTGCTAAAACTTTACCTTCTGCCAATAATTTTGCCACCTGTTTATTAAGTGCATTTTGAGATTTATAAAAAATAATTTTTTTCTTATTTATTTTATTTTTTTTGATTGATTTTAATTCATCATTTAATGAAAAATCTTGACCTAAATAAAGGTTGGTCAATACTGAATTTTTATATTTTTTAATTCCTAAAAGTTGATAGCTACAATGTAATGCTGCACCAATAGATAAAGACTCATCTCCTGAGCTTGGCATTACATAAAGATTCTTTAAACTTTTTATTTTTGAAATTAAATTATTTGCTTTTACATTCATAAAGACACCTCCTCCAAGCACTACATCTTTAATCCCTGTTTTTTTTATAGACTCAGAAACAAGTTCAACTAATAATTCCTCAGTGAACGCCTGCAATCCACCTGCAATATTATCAAATCTTTCTTCGGACAGATTCTTTTTTAGAAATTCATAACAGTAATTCATTGATAAATTTGTTTTTTTTTTTAAAACAAAGATGATCTTTATTAAAATAAATTAATGATTTAAAAATATTTTTAATTTTTGTTAAGTAAACTGGGTTTGAATATGGTGCTAAGCCCATAACTTTAAACTCATGTTCCCAAGGTTTCATTCCCATTAATGCTGTTACTCTAGAATATATCTTTCCCAGTGATGCATCTCTTTTAGTTACTGCTATTCTTTTAAATTCATAGTTTTTGTAAACATACACCGTGCCACTTAAATTATCTCCAGATCCATCCGCAGTTATACATAAAATATTTTTATTATTATTAAAAGGAGCGGTATAAAAGCTTGATAACATGTGGCAAAAATGATGATCATAAAATTTTATTTTTTCTACAGAAATATTTAAAGTTTTAATTACTTCTTTCTGTCTTTCTTCTTTTCTTTTTTCATAAATAATTTTTTCATAGTTTTTAGGTTTAATCTTATCATTTAACTGATCATCATAGCCAAGTTTGTACCATGTTAAAGGATCACCCAAATGTTGCTTACTATGCATAAATTTTGATGAATACACAGCATATGAAATATCTTTTTTTTTAATATTCAAAAATTTTAAACAAGAAAGAATTGAGTTTTTGGGAAAGCCAACTTCATTTTTTTTTCTAGTAATTCTTTCTTCAAGAATAGATACGCAAACTTTTCCATCCTTGACAATAGTTGCACCACAATTATGTCCGTCGTGTATACCTAATATGTACATTGTTTTTATATAGTTAAATAAATGATAGTAATAAATTTATATATGTTATTAAAATAAAGTTAAGCTTTTTTTTTAGTATTTGATTTTTAAAATTTGAATAATTAATCGTCTATATTTTAGCTTTAAAGCTGACAGTCTCTAACATAATAAAAAGTGACAAAACTTTTGAAATGTGTCTACCAAAAAAAGGTATTTTGCAAATCTCACTAACAAATTTTCTCAAAAGATAGCTCAATCCAGAAAATTCGGAAGACTCATTGTTAAAAATTCCTATCCTTTCGTTAGATAAATTTTTAGTTTTTCCAATATATTTTGTTAAATTTGACTTTATTGTCCATGGAAATTGTAACCATAAATCATTCTCAACAAATCTGTAATTTTTTTTTAATAATTTACACAAAATTACAAATAATTTTTTTGGAAGCCAATGTAAAAACCAAATTTTGATATGAGACTCGTATGGTACTAACTTGTGAGGAATTTGATGGTATGCAATACCTCCAGCTTTCATAACACGATTTTCTTCTTTTAAAAAAATTTTTTGATGACTAAAAGAAACATGCTCTAATACCTGTTGAGTGAATATTATATCAAAAAATAGATCTTGAAATGATAAATTTTTACCATCAGAAACTAATCTTCTAAATACTTTTTTTTTTAATATTATTGAAAGAAAATTGTTCACATCTTGAGAATCTTCCCCAATATCAACTCCATAAATATTTTCATATCCAAGCGCAAATAAATATATTAAAGAATATGAGCCACCACATCCGTGATCCAAAATATTAATTTTTTTATTTTCATTAAAATTGACTTTTATTATATCTAAAAGCCTTGAAATTTTAACTGGGTGTTTTTTTGAGTCTTTTATTTCTTTTTTAAGCAACGACCATTTTTCGTATTTTGTGATATCATCATGTTCTTGATACAAGATATCATCAATCTTTTTATAAAATTCATTAATATTCATTTATTTATAATAACATTATACAATCAATATGTTAAATATTCACTACAATAACATGAAAAATAAAACAAAAATACTATGTTTAGATATAGAGGGCGGTCATGGAGGCTCTTCTAAAAGCCTATTTTATTTACTGCAAAAAATTAATAAAAAAAAATTTAATATTAAAGTTATATGTAGAAGAAATAGTTGGCTAAAAAATGAATATAGAAAAAACAATATCGAATGCGAAATAGATAAATCGATACCAAAATATGAAATATTAACAAAATTTAGCAGAAGTTTTTTTTATTCAATTCTTTTTTTTTTTTATTTGTGGCCTAAATCTAAAAACTTTAGAGAAAAATTAATAAAAGATATAAAAAAAAATAACTACGACATTTTGCATTGTAATCATATCAATTTATTTTTCCTTGCAATTTGGATAAAAAATAAAATACCTAATTTAAAGATTACTTTTCATATAAGAACAATTTTTTTTCCAAATAAATATGGAAATTGGCATATTTTTTTTAGATACGCTGTAAAATCTCTTTCAAAAGTTTGTGATTATTTTATTTTTATATCAGAAAACGAAAAAAAAAATATTGAGCAAATACTAAAAAAAAAAGTCAACGGTCAGGTGATTTATAATCCTGTAATACAACAAAAAAATAACACAAATATTGTGATACAAAAAAAATCAAAATTAAAAATAGTTTCATTATCAAATCATGACTTAATTCGAGGTGCTGATAGAATTATAGAGGTTGCAACATTTATTCCCGTTAATATTAGAAAAAAATTTCTTTTTTTAATGATTGGTGATTATTTGGCTAAACCAAGTATTTATGAAAGAGTCACTGGTGCAGTAAATATTAAAAAGAATTTAATAGAATATGCTAAAATAAACAAAGTAAACAATATGTTCAAATTTTATGGTTATTTGAAAAACCCTAATAAGATAATAAAAAAAAGTGATATAATGATTAAATTAGCAAGAATATCAAATCCCTGGGGAAGAGACGTGTTGGAAGCAATGTCATTCGGGAAACCTTCAATATCTTGTGGGACTTATAAAAAATTTGTCCAGACAGATGTCACAGGTTTTTTACAAAAAGAATATAATCCAAAAAAAATTGCTAAATGGCTTATTAAAATATTAAATAATGATAAAAAATATGAAAAAATGAGCAAAAACTGCATTAAAATTTCAAATAATTTTTGCTCACAAAAAATTCAAGCAAGTAAAGCCGAAACAATTTGGATGAATATTTTTTTTACTTAAAGCAAGATGTAAATCATTATTACAACATTTTTTTAATTAAGTTTTCAAATGATACATTTTCTGAAATATTTTGATTCTTTAATTTACTATTATATTTTACAAACTTATCATTAGGATAGTCATTTAAGATGAAAGAGCTTTCATGTATAGATTTCATTAATATATTTCTAGATTTTTTGAGAGTTTGTAAGCTTATTTTTCTACTTATAAGATTATCTACTATTTTTTTAGTTGTAAAATAGTCATTACAATAATTAACAGAGGGCAAGTGATTAACTATTTGGTGCTTACCAAATGATAAAACTGGCCTTAACATGCTCACAGCTTCAATCGCAGTTGTCCCAGTAATAGTAGCTATGCAGAAACTTCTTTTAATCCACTTCCAAGGATGGATTTTTGGATCAGCTAGATAAACATTAGGAATTTGTAATAAATTATTATAATATTTTAATGATCTTAAGCCATAGCAATGTGGTTGCTCCTTAACAACTATGACAAAATTAGAAGGTAATGATTTTGACAACCAAGTTATCATTTCAAATGTATTAGTAAATTCAGGAGAAAATCCCATTAAGGATACTTCTGGCTCCAAGTGGAGAGGAACATACACAATTTTTTTTAGAATAATTTTATCATCTAATAATTTAACTGATTTTTTTAAAAACAAATTATATACAAAATATCTATTAATTATCACTTTGTGCCATCCAAACCGTGGATAGGAAAACTTTTTTCTAGACCTTAAAATTTCGATTTTTATCTCTCTAAAAATATTTTCAAAAATAGATTTAACTGTACTAAATAAACTATATTTAACTTCTGATTGCAACCTAACAGCTTCTGTAGGTTGTTGATATATTAATTTTTTGAAACTTTTAATAGTTTTTTTCTTTAAGTTTTTTTTAATATTGTTAATTAATATTTTGCTAGTGTTAAAATCATTGTCTGACCAATTATAAAAAGATCCAACTCTGGACTCCGAGAGCGTAAAATATTTAATATTTTTAACTGACGCAATTGTTGAAATATAATCATTTCTTTGAACTGCTAAGATTAGATCAGGATTTGATTTTGAAATAGTTTCTTCAATTTTTGTAAAATGATGAAGAAAATAATGAAGTTTTTTATTTATATCCCAGCTAGCCCTTTCAATATCCAAATAATTATCTACATTAGATAAATACCCTCTACCCAAAGCTCTGTCTTTAGACATTAAAAAATTAATTTTGGTATTATATTTTTTTTCAATACTTAAAGCTTTTTTTAAGATTAATTTATCAGAAATTTTTGTTTTTTTAAAAATATCATTGTCTGATTGCTCTGTATAAATTTTATTTATATTTTTTGTATCTAATTCATTAAATAAAAATTTATCCCTAATAAGTAAATCTACTTTTTCTCCCCTCAAATAAAATTTTTGGGCTAAGTTTAATAAAAAAATTTTTTTTTGTGATGAAATATGTATTAAGACTTTCATTTTTATATCGACATTCTTTTTTTAATTAAAGAGCCTCTTTCTTGATATAAATTTTTTAATAAGGGATTAATTTTTTTTTTTGTTGTCTTTTCATTTATAAGATTCTCTTGTTCATTTGGATCCTTTTTTAAATTAAAAAAAGCTATTGGTTTGATCAAATTTTTTTCCAATTCCACAACTAGTTTTTCATTTTTTTTTTGTTATTACAAAATATAAATTGTTTAATATTGTGTCTGCTGACCCTCTGCCAGCATGTTCAGATATTACAAAATTTTTTTTTGATTTATTTAACAATTGACCTTTAAAACATTTTGGAAACTTTTTAATACCTAATTTATTTAAAAAAATTTTAACCATGTCCATTGAGTCAATTATTTCATTTTTAAAAAATTTTTTTTTCCCATTTTCAAAAAGTATTAATGGAACTTCCAAATCTTCTCTATACATTTCTAAAAATCTCTCACTTAAAAAAGGTTTTCTTTTTGGTGCACCTGCAGTGTTTAGGCCATGGTCTGCAGTAATTAAAAACACAGTGTTTTTAAATCTTTTACTATTAGTCATTTCTACAATTTTTTTTAGATTTTCATCTACCATCATTAATGAAGAGTCATAGTTAAAGGTTCTGTTGGTCAATCCAAATAATCTGGCATAAATCCATCTAAAAAAAAAACTTATATTTAGTAACATAGTACCTCAAATTACTAATGTCTCTATTATCATGTACATCCATGCAATGCACATACATATAAAATGGCTGGTTAGATTTTAATAAATTTTCTACTTCTGAATAAAATTTTTTTTGTATCTCACCAAATTTAATTGATATATGGCCAAACCACTGAAATGGAAAAAAACGTGGGTTATTTGAAATATATCTTCGAGCTCTCCAGCTTATGCCAGAAAGAATTTTATCAATAAAAATACTTATTTTGTCTACTTTTTTTTTTCCCAAAAATTTTCGATAGTTTCCTGGTGAAATTAATTCAATCTTTTTTGCTATCAATTCAATATCTGACCTCAGAAGTTTTTTTTCAAGTTTAAATAATTTAGCTAACTGAATATTACTTTTTAATAATTTTTTAGTCCATATACTCTGATCAAAATTTTCTATATTTTTGCCTAACGTATCTAAAAAAAATTCAAGCTCTTTTTTTAAATATACCTGAGCTCTTTTTTTTGAAATTTTTTTTTCGCTTAGATATTTAGGTTTAATCGTCCTTGAAATTCTTTGTTCAAGTAATGTTTTAAAATCAACACTTGCTTTTAGTTCGTCAAATCCTCTATCATATCCTCCTGTTACTCCAACTTGATTACAATTAGATATAAAGCATGTTTTGAATCCTTTTTTTTTTCAAAAATTCAGCAACTGTTAAAGGCCTATTTCTTATACCGTTATCATAACCACCATAATCAAGTGGATATGAAAGAGTAAAAAGTGAAGGAAGCACAAACTGTGTTGCACGTGAATTTGCAGTACATTTAAAAAGTGATGATTTGCCTACAATTTTATCAATATTTGGAAACAAAAAACTTCTTTTTTTTTCGTCATTTATTGCATCAAATCTCAATGCATCAATTAGGAAAAAGATACCATTTTTAAATTTTATTTTATTTTTTACCACTTAAGCAATCTGCTTAAGTATCTTACTGAATGCGTCTGAATAAGATTCATTCTATTGCCGCCACCAGGATACGCAAGTGCTGAAATCAATATATTGTCACTATTGTTGATATATTTTTTTTGATACAGAAATTTAAGTATATCTTTAAAAAAATCTAAATTTTTTTGTTTAAACTTTTTCTTAGTAAATATTCCTTTTACACCCGGATATAAACTAAATGATTTAGCGTTGCTCTCAATATCACTTACAGCAAGAATTGGTATTTTAAATTCTCTCAAAGCTAAAGATCTAGCGGCAAAACCAGTTCTTGTTATGGCTACTATTTTATTAATATTTGATTTTTTACATATCAATTCAATTGCCTCTGCTGAATGTTCAAATTTAGATAAATTTTCTTTCTTATAATTATTTAATTCACCGTTTAACTGATATAAATCTTTCTCAACACTTTTTATAATTTCTCTCATCGTTTCTACAGACTCATAATTATAGTCACCTACTGCAGTTTCGCCAGATAACATTAATGCGCTTGCTCCATCGATTATTGCATTACCAATATCAGAAACTTCAGACCTTGTTGGAAATTTATGTAAAATCATATTATTCAAAAGTTCAGTTGCAACTATTACTGGCTTAGATAATTCTTTCCCAATGTTAATAATTTGTTTTTGTCTAACTGCTAAAGAATGATCTGAAGTTTCAATTGATAAATCGCCTCTATCAATCATAATACCATCAGAAACTTCTATAATTTCTTTTAAATTTTTAAGTCCTTTTGCGCTTTCAATTTTACTTATTATTTTGGGGGTGTGGCTTCTTCCTATTACTTTTTTAAATTTATTAACATGTTCTGCACTCTCAACAAAACTAATGCCTATAAAATCAACATTATTTTTTTTTGCAAATATAATAAATTTTTTATCTTTTTGATTTAAAACCTTACCCCCAAAATCAAAACCTGGAATGTTAATCCCTTTTCCATTTTTTAGTATTCCTGAATTTAACGCTTTCACATAAACATGTTTGTTACGATTAATCTTTAATACTTTAAATGCTAGCGTTCCGTCATCTGCATAAATAATTTTACTTTTTTTTACAAATAAATGAAAATTTTTTTTATTTACTAAAACTTTTATTAATTCGCTCTTTATATTGTATGATGCAAATATTAAAATCTGGTTTTTTTTATAAATAATTTCATTTTCTATTTCAGTAGTTCTTATTTTTTTTCCCGGTATATCAAAAAGAATTGGAGTTTGAGGAGTGGTTTTTTTAATTCTTTTAATTACGTCAGAATGCCATTTTAATGTGTTGTGTGAACCGTTTAATCTTAAAATATCCGTTCCAATTTTAACTAACTTTTTTATATTTTTTTGAGCTGAAGTCTTTGGTCCAATAGTGGATATGATTTTTACTTTGTTCATATGAAAAGATCTTTCTTATACTTTTTCAAAATTGTATCAACAATTTTTTTATTTATCAATTTCGTATCAATTTTTGCACCTTTGGAAAAAACACTTCTGATGTAAGTGCCACTTATATCGACTCTTTGTTTATTATGTATACAAATTTTTTCTGTAGTAATTATTTTACATTTTGAACAATAAAATGGTCCAGTTGAATATAATATCTTAATATCAATTTTTTTTTCATACTTTTTAACAAATTTTTGTGCTTCAAATTTAGAATAAAAATTTGAAACCCCAGCATGATCTCTTCCAACTATAAAATGTGTACAGCCATAATTTCTTCTTATAATTGCATGAAATAAAGCTTCCCTAGGCCCTGCATATCTCATAAAAGTTGACAAAGATCCAAGTAATACTCTTTTTTTGTTGAGAGATTCTTTGATTAAAATCTTGAAAGCATCCATGATTATATTTGCTTTATAATCACCTATCTTCTTTTCTCCCAAGAGAGGCTGGATAAATATACAGTCATAATTTTCTATCGCATTTCTTATTAAATATTCATGAGCCTTGTGAGGTACGTTCCTTGTTTGAAAACCAACCATAGTTTTAAATAAATTTTTTTTTAAAAATAATTTTGATTTCTGTGGAGTAATTTCATATTTTGAATAAATATTTCTAATTCTCTTAAGAAATTTTGTTTTACCTCCTAAATAGAAGTTAGATTGTTTTAAAAAAGAATTTACTCCAGGATGAGATAGGCTAGTTGTCCCAAAAATTTTTTTTGATATTTTTTTTTTATCTAGAGAAAAGACTTCTGGTGCAAAAATTTTTCCTACTAACTTGTTTTTAAAAAAAAGATTTATGAATTTTTTTTTTTTAATTGTAGTTGCAATTTTTTCTGAAACATCAAGTATAATAGGTAAAGGAAAAATTTTGCCCTTATAATTTACATTGTTTACAACACTTAGAACCTCTTTTTTTTTCATAAAATCATAAACAGGGGCTAATGCACCATCTCCAAGCTTTTCTAGCTCTAAATATTGACGAAAATTTAAGTCAAATTTCATCATAATTTAATTTTTTTTTGAATCAGATTTATCATTTTATTGGTTGAAAGTTTTAAGCTTTGATCGAAAACAATGTTTGGTTTTTTTGGAATATTCCACTTAATATCAATTCCAACAACATTTTTTAACTTATTTGATAAAGCTCTAGAATAAAGATTTTTAACTTCTCTATTTAATAAAAAATTAATGTCTGCTTTAAGGTATATTTCAAAATATTTTTTAAATATTTTTCTATTTTTACTTAATAAGTTTGGATGAGAAAAAAGAGCTGCTACAATTACATTAAAACCTTGTTTATCAAGAAAGTAAGCAATATTTTGCATCCTTGTGATTTGCTTAATTCTATCTTTTTCTTCATAACCGAGATCATTGAATACATCTCTAACCATATCACCATCTATCAAAATAAAGTTTTTTTTAAGAAATTTTTTTTTAATTGCAACCGCTAAAGTAGTTTTACCAGAGGCTGAAAGTCCTGTTATCCAAATTACCATAGTTCAAAAATTTTTTAATATGTTTTTAAATAAATATATACATACCTAGTAGCATAAATATGATTTCAAGTTAATATTTAATTTGAGATAGGTATGTTCCTATCTTCTGTCTTAACAATTTTGTAAAAGGTATAAATGTAGGGTCACCTCTGTAGGGATCCAGATGTTCAAAATCAGATATTATTTTTTTATCTTTAAAGGAGTGTTTATAATTAAATGTAATTATTCTGTTGGCAGCTGTTAGCTGAATGTGTCCTTTCCATTCATTCTCATTATCTTGTAATATTTGACTTAATAAGATTTCTTTTACTGAAAAAGAATTAATAATAATATTATTAATTTCTCTTCCATCGAATGTAATTATTTTTGCTTTAATTTTTCTCTTGTAAGGATTAATTAAAACTATTGTTTCATCTAAATCATTAGTTTTATTAATCATTATTGTTGGATAAGCATCTATATATTTTTTAATTTTTGCCATTTGAGCTATAATGGTAGGTGATCCAAATTTATAGGCATTATCTGATAAAAATGACTTTTTTCCATTGTAATAGTAAAATGTATAGAAACCTAATACTGCTCTAGATAAAAAGATATTTGTCTTACTTAAAGATTTAATATTAAGCTCTGCATATCCAAACTTATCTGATATTTTAGATTGATCTTCAATTTCAATTTCTATAAATCCCTTGCTGTTTTCATTAATTACTCTATTTTTTTCAAAAAATTTAGATCCTTCTTTGTAAGCAATTAGTGAAACTTCTATTTTGTAATTTTTAGAATTTTTAACTATATTATCTTTAACCATATTTATTGGAATAATAACTTTAGTATTATAACCAAGTGGTATTGGTATAATTGATGTAAGAATATATGAAAACATTTTTACTGATGATCCAATGAAAATCTTTTTAATAATTTATCTACAATCATAACATGACATTTATATATGCCTACACCCTTCCAAGAAATAATAATTGGCTCAAATTCTTTGAGTCCCATTTTATCTAATTCTAGCTCATAAAGTAAAGAATTTAGAGACTTTATGTCAATCTTGTCTAAGTTTTTAATTGAACCATCTTGTTTTAATAAAGTTAAATTTATTGATAAGTTTTTAGATCCTAAATTAAAAAAGCTTAAAAATTGACGTTCAGAATTGGGATTATAAACTAATGAATGTGAACCACCATTATTAAATTTTACATCCTGTCCGTGAACTGCACAACTTGCATTACTAGTTAGATATTGAATTTGAGGTCTTGTGGTTCCTCTAAAGCCAGTTTTATTGCCTATTTTTTTTAAATGTAACCATCCACATTCTAATTCTTTTTTTGTTACGTTTCCCAATAAATCAGTTGGTATTTTAATTTTAAGATCTATATTTTTTTTTAAAAAGTATTTTTTTTTCCATACTAAACTGCCCCTTGAGTTATAAAGCAACAAAGTAACATCATGATTTACAAGCCCCTCATCATTTTTATAAAGATTTGGAAAATTTGCTAACCAAATAAATACCTCTAATTTTTTGTAATTTAAAATTGGAAAATAATTATTTATTACTATTGGTAATGATGGGGAAATATAATCAATAAACTTGTATATTGTTTGTTTTAAATTATTTTTAAAAATTTTATTAATAAAGAAATTTTTATTTTTTTGAGGAAAAGAAGAAGTTTTGTCAATAAATAAATCCTCTAAATCTAAAATACATGCTGTACAACTTGTTCCAGCATTTGTAATTTTTTGAAGTTCATCAAACTTAATATCTGGTTTTTTTCTTATTACTGCGGAAATGTCTTCAATTTTAACTTCGTTGCAGTAACATAAAATACCATCTCCTTCAGTTTTCATATTTTGTAAAATAACAAATTAATTATATTTAATTTTAGACATTTGATCGTATTTACCAGAATTTAATATTTTTAAATTTTCAATATGATAAATAATATCACATTCTTTTAGGGTTGTAATTCGATGAGTAATAATTATTTTTGTAATCCCTGTCAAAAGCTCATTAACAGAATTCATTATTTCATCCTCAGTTTTCATATCCAAAGAACTAGTTGACTCATCAAAAAATAATATTTCTGGTTTTTTGTAAAGCGCCCTAGCTATACCAATACGTTGTATTTGACCTCCTGAAAGTCTAATACCTTTTTCACCTACAACTGTATTTAGCCCCAGTTCATTATTGAATACAACATCATCTAATCGTGATAATTTAATACATTCTTTAACTCTAATTATATCAATATCTTCTTCATTTATACCAAATGCAATATTTTTTAATATTGTATCATCCATTAAATAAATTGATTGCGGAACATATCCAATTTTATCATACCAAGAAAAAATGTCATTTTGTACGTTTACACTATCACAATAAACAGTGCCACTAGTTGGGTTTAATAATCCAATCATTATGTCCATTAGTGTTGACTTGCCACTTCCACTTTTTCCAATGATACCAACTGTGCTATCTTTTTTAATATTAAGACTAATATCCTCTAAAATTTTTCTATTATTATTTTGGTAAGAAAAACTTACATTAGATATTTTGATTTCATGGTCAAACTTAAGTGTATTGTCATCTTTATTATGATCTAAATATTTTTCATTGGGTTTATTTTTATGAATTTCTTCATGTAATATTTTTATTGATGTTAAATCAAACATTAGGTTTTGAAAGGCAAAAAGGATTCTGTTTCCTGCAGGAAGTATCTTAAAGGCAGAAACCGCAAAAACACCAGCTAGTGGTAAAAATTCATCAAGTGATTTACTAGAGGATACAAAAACTAAACCTAAAACTACTAAAGCTAATACAGCTAAAATTTCAAAAGTTTGTTTGGGTAATGCTTTTAAAAATGTTTTTTTTACTGTTAACATTCCATGGGCAGAAACATTTTTACTATAATTTTTTAAAAAAAAATCTAACTTGTTTGAAATTTTAATATCTTTCATGCTAGAAAGACCTTCGTACAAAAATTTAAATTTTAAGCCTTCATATTTCGCAGATTGTGTACCCCAATCTATAAACTTTCTTTTGGTACCAAAATAATAAATCAAAGAAATTAGTGTAAAAATAGATGAAATTGCTAGTGTACTTTTCCAATCAAAGTAAAGTAATAAAATAAATATTGATAAAAATAAAGTACAGTCAGTTAATATTATAAAACAACTTTGTAAAGTCGCATTAAATCTGTCAACAAGGAGTGAGACATTCCTAACTAAAATTGATGAATTGGTTCTTGTATATTTTTCATAATCCATAAAAATATAACCTGCATATAAATAACTACATTTATTGACTAATATATTAAACAGATAAATTAATTGTCGATATATTGTGATTGCAACAAAAAAAAATTTAAAAATAAAAAATATTAAAATAAATAATAATCCATATGTTGAAACATCTTGCTGATTTACGTCAATTGAAAAAGATGATTTGAAAAAATTTATTACTTGGCTTGCGAAATTATCTGAAACTAAAAATTTTATAGTTGGTAAAACTAATCCAACACTAAAAGTCTCTAATGCTGTCATTAATAATATTAAGACAAAAATGTAAAAAAAATGTAATTTTTCTTTAGGGTCTAAAACTTCAAAAATTCTTTTAAATACGTTCATTTTTAGACTACTGAGAGTGATAAAGTCTATACCAACTTATAAAGTTTTTAATTCCAGTCTTATAGTTTGTCTTTGAAGAGAAATTTATATATTTTTTTAATTTATTTGTATTACACATAGTCTCTTTAACATCTCCTTTTTGAAGAGGTAAAAAATTAATTTTAGACTTCATATTTAAATTTTTTTCTATCTCTTTTATAAATCTCATTAAGCTTACTTTCTTGCCTCCACCAATATTTAAAATTTGATATGGGGCTGTTGTGCTAACTGAAGGGTCATTTTTAGCTTTAGATTTTTTAGGTAACTTTGAAGCTGAAAGATATATAGCATTAACTATATCGTCTATATATGTAAAATCTCTCTTATGATTTCCATAATTATAAACATCAATTTTTTTTTTTTCTAAGATATTTTTAGTAAATTTAAATAGTGCCATATCTGGTCTGCCCCATGGGCCATAAACTGTGAAAAATCTTAATCCAGTTGTTGGTAGATTATATAAATGACTATATGAATGAGCTATAATCTCGTTAGCTCTTTTCGTTGCAGCATAAAATTGTATTGGATGATCTGCAATATCTTTTTCTTTAAAACTTTTTTTATCAGATAAACCATATACACTACTAGTGCTTGCATATAAAAAATGTTTAACATTATTATTTTTAGCAGCATTAATTAAATTAAAAAAACCGATTAAATTACTTTTCAGATAACTTTGAGGGTTAATCAAAGAATATCTCACACCAGCCTGAGCAGCTAAATTTATTACATACTTGAATTTATGTTTCTTAAATAAATCATTAATTTTTTTTTCATTAGAGATATCTAGTTGATAAAATTTAAAATTTTTATTTTTTTTTAGGATTTTTAAACGATTTTTTTTTAAATTTACATCGTAGTAACTATTTAAATTATCGATTCCGATAACTTTAAAATTTTTTTTCATAAAAATTTCAGATAAATGAAATCCTATAAAACCTGCAGCGCCTGTAATTAGTATTGACATAAAAAAACGTTAGCCTAATTATATTCTAAATGTTATTTAAATGCAAAATAAATGAGTAAATTTTTTCCTTTAGATTTTAAAAAATTAATTAAAGCAGGCGGTGTTAAATTTATAAATAAGAATCCAGAATGGCCAGTAAATAGTAGTAAGTTTCATAAATTATCAACGTTACTTTTTAAAAATTTAGTTAGGAAAACTCAAAAAGTAACAAATAAAAAAAAGGAGGTAATTCTTACTGACTTTGCTTTTGCTTTTTATATAATTCAAAGAGTACATCTACTTATAGCTAAAGAGCTTTTGAAAAAAAAAAATATAAAAACTTTATCTTCACATAGTAGTTATCAATTCTTATTAAATAATAAAAATTTATCACAAATCAACTTTGAAAAAAAAAACTATATTCACAAAATATATTTTACTATAAAAAAATTATTTATAAATTTATATTTAAAAAAAAATTATTTTTTGAATAGGCCTTTTTTTCTAGATTTTGGTGGAACTACAAAAATAAAATTGAATTATGCAAAAAAAAATAGATTTAATCTTGTAAAAGATTATGAATTTTTTTATCTTAAAGATTTTAATTCAATTGTCCTTAAAGATGAAAAAAATTTTTATCACAATTTTGTAAAGGACCTAATTTGCTTTTATGAAAAAAGTGTGCTGGAATATTTTAATGTTCGTATCAATTTAAAAAGCTTAATAAAAATTTGGAAAAACAGATTGATACAAATCGAAAGTTTTATTGATAATAAAAGTAATCAAGTTAATAATTTTGATGGTGTTTTGCTTGAAAATACAACAAGAGTGAGTTCAAGAATTATAGCCTGTATGTTTAACAGACAAAAAAAAAAAGTATTTGGTTTTGAGCATGGAAACACAGTTCATAATTCATTTTATGTTTTGGAGGCCTTAAACTCAATATTATTTAATAATTATGTGACAATTTCAAAAAATTCAAAAAAAGCTTTAGAAAAAACAATTATTAAATTTTTTGATATTAAACAATTAAACAAAATAAAAATAATAAGTTTTTCTCATGAATCCAAATTAAAAAAAAAATTTATTAATAATTCAAAAAAAAAGCAGCATAAAATTATTAAAAAAATTATGATAATGGGTTGGCCAATGAATTCTAGAATTTATTGTGATCATGCTGGATATCATTTTTATAGTAAATTAGTTTTTGAAGTTGAATTGATTAAAATTTTAAAAAAAAATGGCTTTTATGTAATATACAAACCTCATCCCGAAAGAACGGAGGGTATTTCTGATTTTTTCAAAAACCTGGTAGATGAAATCATCTATAATAAATTTGATAATGAAGATGTGCAAAAGAGAGCAGATGCATACATTTTTAGTCATATAGGTTCTAGCGCAATGGCTGACGCTCTATGTACTAATAAACAAGTTTTTCTTCTTGATCATATTACTGATAAAAACACCCAGAAGGAACACTTAAAAGCATTACATAAAAGAGTTAATATAATTAACTGCAAATTTAGCAATAAATATGAATTGAACGAGAAGAAAATTATCTCAACAATAAATAATCCAATTAAAAAAATTGATTTTGAGTATGTAAGAAATTTTTTATTTTAAAATTTTATTAATTTTTCTTATTTCTGCAGGTTTTAAGAATTTTTCACTTTTACCCGAATTATATTCAAAATTTTCAATTACCAATTTCCCTTTTTCTTTGTTTAAATAATAATATTTGTTTTTATTAATTTTTGAAATAATTTCAGGAACTATTACATAGCATTTTTTAAATTCAATTACTTGTCGAGACTCATGAGAAGAAAACATAATCTCATGAACTTTTTCTCCTGGCCTTTTACCAATAAAATTAACTTTTATATCGTCTCCAAAAGATTTAGCTAGATCAATTATTTTTATTGATGGTAATTTGGGTATAAATATTTCTCCACCCTTCATCTCTCTCATTGAATTGACACAAAAATCTATTGCATGATCTAAAGTAATCCAAAACCTTGTCATATTTTTATCTGTAATAGGTAACACCTTTAAACCTTTAGATATCAATCTTTTAAATTCAGGGACAACAGACCCTCTTGATCCAACAACATTTCCATATCTTACTACTGAAAATTTTATAGAAGACATTCCTACTAAATTATTTGCAGCTACAAATAATTTATCCGAAACCAATTTAGATGCTCCATATAAATTTGATGGACTAGCGGCTTTATCAGTAGACAAAGCAATTACTTTTTTTACATTGTTTTCAATACAACATTCAATTAAATTATTTGCTCCTATTATGTTTGTCTTCACACACTCCATTGGATTGTACTCAGCTGCAGGAACTTGTTTTAATGCTGCTGCATGAAAAACATAATCTACATTTTTTAAAGCTAGCTTTAGTCTATCTTTGTCTCTAACATCTCCAATAAAATATCGTAATACTGAATATTTTTTATCTGAAAATTTTAGTTGTAATTCAAATTGCTTCAATTCATCTCTTGAATATATGATAATTTTTTTTGGCTTATAATTTATGACTCTTTCTATAAAGGCAATTCCAAACGATCCTGTGCCACCTGTGATTAATATTGTTTTATTTTTATACATAAGTTAATAAGTTAATAAGTTAATAAGTTAAAATTTTACTAAGTCTATTGCTAGCATATTTATAAAAAAGTTCTCTATCTTTTTTTAAGTCAAATGTATCTACTAAATTGATCATTTCATCAGGATCATTTTCCATAAAAAAAACATCTCTTTCCTTCATTGATCCCTTTGCTTCATATCTAAAAATAATCTTTAATTTTTTACTTCTAACACATATAAAAATAGGTTTATTCAACAAATCACATCTACCAGAACCATTACTCTCAGTGATAATAATGTTAGCTCTCTCACCCATATCGGAATTTTTAAAAATGCTTAATCCATAAAATTCTTGGCTCTCCCTTAACTTTGCGATATCTAAAATAGTAGGCGCCAAGTCAAGATGGCTTGATAAATAAAAATCTTTTTTCTTTTCGTCATTATATGGAAAAATAATTAATGGAACTTTAATAAACTCATCATAAAAAAAATTCGATAAATCATCACTTTTGAAACCAATTCTTTTAGGGTGTCCAGCAATCTGACCATGGTCACTCGTAACTATTAGTATTGTATTTTCAAACATCTTATTTTTTTCAAGTTTTTTTATAAATAATCCAAGTTGTGTATCAACGTACATCAATGATAAATCATAAATAAATCCACCAAACTTAAATCGTCTTGCTATTAAAAGTTTACATAACCTGTGTAGAAATGAAAAAGAAAAATAAACTAAAAAATTTTTAGACTCGTGAACATCAAATATATGTAGAAAGAAAAAAAATGGATTATCTTTATTTTTTTTTAGATCTAAAATATCAAAAAATCTTTTAAAAATCTGCTCAGCGTTGTAAATTCTTCTTCTTGGGAAAATGTTGACAATATTGTTGATCTTGTCTCTAAGCTTTTCTTTGAATGTATGAAGTAAAAACTTAAAGTTATTAATTTTTTTTTTACCTAAATATAAATAATACCAGTAATCATATTTTAAAAATTTTTCTAAGATTATTTCAGGTGACTGATCAATGATTTGAATTTCTTCCTCAACCATTTTTTTCAATTTTACAAGATCCCATTTATTTTGTTTTACTTTATAATTCTTCATCTCCTGGATATAATTTAAAGTAGACAATAACACTGATTTATATTCTGTTGAAAAAATATTCAGCATTTGAGATTTTGTAATTTTTTGTTGCTGATAATTATCTAAATGCGCTCTTAGACGAACTTTTAAATTTTGCCTGAACCATTGATATAAATCAAGCAAATTTTCATAATAATCAAATCCTCGATCATATCCAAAATGAGAACTTGATGGGTGCGCTGTAGTTATTCCAAAAGTTTGATAATTATTTTTTTTTAGATTTTCGGCAAGAGTTTCGGGACGTTGCTTAATTCCTTCGTTATATCCTCCGTGATCTAGACAATATGTAGAAGAAAATATTGATGGAAATGATAATTCTGTAGGACAACCATTTGCAAAATGATTGTTTACAGAATACCCTTGTTTACATAGTTTATCAAGATTAGGTGTTATATTATATTTATGTCCATGATGTTTAATGCGATCATATCTTAATGCATCAATTAACAGCAATACAATATTTTTTTTCATATATATTTTAATGGATTTAAATTTTAAAAAAATTAATTTATTTTTTATTTTTTTTTGAAATTATAAAGTTTTTAGATATTATTCCATCAAGTCCAGATCCATTAAGAACCTCAAGAGCTTCTTGTAAAGTTCTAACAACAGGAGATCCATGTAAATTAAATGAGGTATTCAATAAAGCCCCACATTTAGTTATTTTAGAAAAACTATTAATTAACTCATAATAAGTTGGATTAATTTCTTTTTGCAATATCTGTGCTCTTACTGTTTTATCAGCCTCATGACTTGCAGCTTTTAAGTTATTATATCCAAGCGTTGTTGTTTGATATGTTACAGACATGTGATGTGATTTAAATTTATTATAATTTTTTAAATATTTTTTTGAAAACTTGTCTAAAACTGTGGGTGCAAATGGCATCCAAAAGTCTCTTTTTTTTATCATGCTATTAATAAGTTGTTTTATTTCAGCTTTTCGTGGATCTGCAATTATTGCTCTATTTCCGAGAGACCTAGGACCAAATTCCATTCTACCAACACATCTTCCAAAAACTTTTCCTAAAGAAATAAGCTTAGCTGCTTTTGTATGAGAATATCTTGAAATTATAAATTTGTTTTTACTTAATGATTTTATGAATTTTTCTTCATCAATATCAGCGTCAGTGCCTAAATATAAAGAATTCAAATTAAAAAATTTGTTTTTATTTTTATTAACTTCCATTGCAGCTCCAATACATATTGAGTCATCTTGACCTGCTCCTGGCACCCACAAATTTTTTACCTCAGGCATTTCCAATAATCGCCCCATTGCTTTAGCATTCATGGAAACACCACCAGATATTACTATATTATTGATTTTTTTTTCTTTAATGGTGTTCAAAATCCATTTTTGGATAATTTTTTCTACCCATTCCTGTAATGCAGCAGCAATAACATCAAATCTTTTACCTTTAAGTTTTTTTTCAAAATAAAAGTATGCATCTGTTGGTTTTTTTTTAAATTTAAACTTGTGGCCATCTAGCTTGATACAATCATCAAAAACTTTAAATGTGTCTTTATCAACTTTGTGTTGTGCGTATGGAGCCAAACCCATAATTTTATATTCATGTTCTAATCTTCTCATTCCAAGGAGTAAAGTTATATGACTATATATTCGCCCAATAATAGCATTTTTAGTTTCATAGAATTTTTCCATCTTTCCGTTGTTTCCAATGGATATTGTTGCATTGATTCCTCTATCTCCAGCACCATCAATAGTAAAAATTAAACATTTTTTATCTTTAAAAGGTGATGAATAATAAGCATAATTTGCATGACACTTATGATGTTCTATATTTAGAATTTTTTTATCTGCAACACCAGTAGCTTGACTCGTAATTTTTCTTACATCTTTAGAAAATGTTTTTATTTTACTAGAATTAACATTAGACCAATAGCTTTTTGGATACTGATTAGTATTCCAAAACTTTTTTAGTAATAACAATAAGTCTTTTTTTTTATTTTGATAAAATAAAGGATAATAATAAGTGTCTTGAAGCTTAATCATCTCAGAAATTGGTAAAGAGTAAAAATGAGTTAAAGTATTAATATACTCGAATTCTTTAGAAGCAATAGTAACCAAATCTATTTGTTGATTTTTAAACTGATTAATACAATATTTAATAGAATTAATAGGAAATGACATTTCATTTTTAATTCTTGTAAATCTTTCTTCTGCTATTGCAGCAATAACTTTATTATTTTCTATAGCAGCTGCGGTTGATGTATCGCCCCACTGAATACCAATTATATTCATTTTTTTTCCTAGTTATAACCTAAAATTTTTTACAAACAATATTTTTAAAGTTAGCCTTAAATAATTAACCACAAATAAACCTATTTTTTTATTATAAAAGATGGACGTTTATATAATGGAAGTTTTTCAATTTTAATATTTTGATCTTTAAAAAAATCGTCTATTGCCTTTGTGGCTCCATTTATTTCTGCATAATCATCTATTAAGATTAAGCCACCTTTAACAACTTTTTGATATAATTTTTTTAAAACAAAATAAGTCGGTCTAAAAATATCTAGATCTAAATGTAATAAAGATATTTTAAGTTGTTTATTATTTTTTAGATACTCGGGTAATGTTTTTATAACATCTCCTTTTATAAGTTTAAAATTCGTATGATTATTCCCATGTAAAATATTTTCGAGGTTCGTTTTATTTATCCCTGGCCCTACTTCTCTAATAAATTTTTTAGCAAAAGCTTTATCATCTTTACTACCTTTGGATGTAAATAGTCCAAAATCATCAAATCCAATAATTTCTCTACTATTTTCATTTTCTAATATTTTTCTAAAACTTAAAAATCTTGAAAATGAAGCTCCTTTAAATACTCCAAATTCAAGTATTGAGCCTGGAATATTTATTATCTTTTTATAAATTTCATAATGATAAATAAATTTTGACAATCTTGAAAAATCTGATTTTAAATAAAAAATATTTTCTGCTTCCCAAATATCTTTTTCTTTTAGTTTAAAATTTTTATCCATAAATAACGGTTTTTATATAAGATATTAAAGACAAAGCAATACTATGATTAGAACTTAAAATAAAAATATTATTTTTTTAGATATGTCTCAGCTATTTTCCAGTCTTTTTTAGTGTCTATGTCTAAACTTTCTTTTTTATTATTAATTATAAGTGGGTATGCTCTTTCAAGTTTAAAACTTTTGTCACGTAATAATAATTCCTTGGGCCATATATAAATTGAACCTGTTGCTCTAAATTTTTTTTTTGTTTGATAATTTTTATCTCTTTTAACGGTAATATTTTTGTTATTAATAGTAAAAATTTTTTTTTCATTTTGAAGATTATTATTTAAAACTTCAGCTACAGACAGAACTGGTTTCTTGAATTTTATAAAAGTTTTAATTCCATCCAAAATATTTTTTTTACTTCTAAAAGGTGAAGTAACTTGAAAAAGAAAAATAGCATCGATAATTTGTATTTTCTTTTCATACCATCTTAAAGCATGTACACATGCAGAATAAGATGTAGCATTGTCGGTGCAGAGTTTTTTTGGTCTTAACCATGGGGTTATAAAATTATTTTTCTTAGATTTTTCAAATATCAATTTATCATTTGTAGATACTATAAAATCATTAATAAATTCTATATTTTTACATTGATTTAATGTCCACTCAAAAAGTCTAAGATTGCCTAAAAAATTTATATTTTTATATGGAATTCTTTTTGATCCAGATCTAGCTAAAATTATTCCAAGTATTTTCACTTTTTAAAACACATGATCTGCACCAATAATTCCATGGCCCATATCTTCAAAATAAAAACCATTTATAAACGGATTATCACTTTCAAAAGTAACCCATGACGACTCTTTTCCAATAAATGATTTAATTTTTTTATTTTTATTTAATTCAAAATAATAGCTACCATTATCTTTAATTTGGATTTTTTTTTCTAAATATTTGCCATCTTTTTCTCTCCATACTTTTAAAGTTATATTAGCTTTTTTAAAACCTTTTTTAATAGTACTAAAATTTGACAAAACTATTTTTGAATTTTTATTATTTAAAATAGGAGCCCACTTAAATGAGCTTGGTTTATTTTTAGTATTATCATTAGGCACTACAGCATTAAAACAAACATTACTAGGTACGTCGTATTTATTCTTATTCCCAATATTTAGACCAACCTTAATTCTACTTGGAACATTTTTACCATTAATTATTAATTTGGCATAAATTTTTTTTTTATTTATGATTGTCTTATTTATATATTTGCTAATAGACAAATATTTTGGTGCAGACAAATAACCATTAATTTTAAATATAGATTTGTTTACCTGTAAAATTTTACCATTCATATTGTAAATCTCTAAGTCAAAAGTTAAATCTGATTTAGGGTAAATTGGGTATAATGCTAATTCCGTGTAACCTCTATTCTCATAAAAAATTGGAAATGTAAGAATTGAGTCATAATATTCTTTTTGATCAGGATTTTTCCAATATGCATTTTTAATTACTTTTTTTGAGTCAAAGTATGAATGTGTTAAAGATGTAATTGATTTTTCTTTATTAATATTTCCACACAAAAACCTCGGGAAAAACCCTTTTAAGTTATGTTTTATAATTACCGCACCCTTATTTCCTTTCAGGAACTTTTTCTCTTTTTCATTCAAAAAAAATATAAAACATGACTCGTAAGGTAAAATATTTTTTAATTTAATTTTTTTTCTTATTATCTCTTTCTCTGAATTAATTATTTTTAAATGCAATATTTGATTTTTAAATTCATATGGACCGTTAACAAAGGAAAAAAAAGAATCAAAACCGTCGTTAGGTATTATATCAAAACCTGATTCAGGAACATGAATGGCAGTATTTGCTCTTAAATCATCAAAATCATTAAAAATTCTTCCAGTAGTGTGAACAAATGTTGAGCTTTTCTTACCAGAATAATTAATTACTAATGCAGGAAATGGAAAAACTAAGTCTTTTGAGGAATAAATTTCAAACTCGGCTGATCCCCAAAAAATATTTTTGTGGTAAATATTTTCTAAAATTTTTTTTATATTAATCTTATATGATTTGCACTGATTAATTGTTAATGAATTTCTTAATATTTCTTTTCCCTTTTTATCTCTTATGGTGATTATTAATGTGACTTCTAGAGATTTTTTTATTAACCAATAACCCAAGAAAAGAACGTTTGGATCAATATAATTATTAAAAAAAATTGGAAAAATTGCTGAAGATCTAAAAACTGGTTTTCTACTAAGATTCACTGACCCAACAAAAGAATTTGTAGTTTTTAAATGTTCAAGATAACTCTTCATATACGCTATTTATTTTTACTTTTTGCATAAGCTAACTTTAAAAAAAGCAAATCATTTTGTGTATTTACATCTATTCCCTTAAATTTATCTATTTCATAAAATAAAGCTGGGCCAACTAGCATATCTTTACTTTTTAAGTAACTTTTTGTTTTAAACAAAAAAAAAGTACCTGTGTCACTATATGCTCTTGGTAAATCTTGGCTCATTGTATTTTGAAACTTTTTCCATCTCCATACAATTTCTTTTTTTTTTTTAAGTACAAAGCTTCTATAAAATGAATTATTCGCTATAACAGATACAACCGAATTTGCTTTGGACTCCTTCTTTAATATTCCTAAAGAACTAACTAAATCTTTTTTTTCGATTAAAATTGCTGTCGGGTAGACTACAAAATGAATTGGACAATTATAGCTATCAATTTTCTTTATTACATCTACGACAGTGTCTTTAATAGTTGATTTAGAGTTTGAAAGTTTTTTACTTCTCAGAAAAGGGACCTCTGCACCGTACTTTCTAGCGATATCAGCTATTTTCTTTGTATCTGTAGATACTACAATTCTGCTAAAAATATTTGAATTAATTAGCAATTTTATTGTATGAGCAATCATAGGCTTACCATTTATTTTATAAATGTTTTTATCTTTAATTCTTACACTTCCTGATCTAGCGGGTATTATACAGATCGGTTTGCTCATAAAACTCAAATTAATTTTTTTTTGATTAGAAAATCTAGGATATCTTTTTTGTTAAGTAATTTCACTGTATTAGAAGAAAGAGTGTTGTACTTAAGTAGTTTTTTGGCTGAATAAAATTTCAAATTATCAAACATTTTGAAATTTTTGTTTAAAATTACAAATTGTTTATTCTCAAAGGCCTCTTCTCTTTCTTCTTTAGATAACAGCTCTTCATATAATTTTTCATTATTTCTTTCACCTATATACTTGATTTTAAGTTTTTTCTTATAATACTCAATCATTACTTTCGCCAAATCTAAAATTTTAAAGGAATACATGCTCTTAATTACAAAAATTTCTCCTCCTCTAGAAACTTGTAAAGTTTTTAAAACTTCATTTGCAGCATGATCTATATCCATAAAAAATCTAGTCATATTCTTTTCAGTTACCGTCAAATCATAATTATTTAAAATCTGATTTTTAAATACTTCTAATACAGAGCCTCTAGACCCAATTACATTTCCAAATCTAATACAATAAAAATTTTTGTTTTCAGAAAATTCATTGGCATTTAAAGTTAATTTTTCAGCCATTAACTTTGAAGTGCCCATTATTGTTTGTGGATTTGCGGCCTTATCAGTACTTATAAGAACAAATTTTTTTACTTTATTTTTTAAAGATGCATTTATAATGTTCTGGGTACCCGATACATTTGTGTCAATTGCTTCATCTGGATTATACTCACAAATAGGAACATGTTTCATGGCTGCTGCATGAATTACTATATCGACATCGTTTGTGATTTGTAGACATCTTTCATAACTCCTAATATCAGCGTGAATGATTCTAATTTTACTGTGAAGCATTTGAGACGATAAATTTAAATTTGCATTTTTTAATTTTTGAGAAAGTTCAAAAAGACCATTCTCATCATTACTCATAGTTCTTATAACTTTAAAGTTAAAATTTTTAATTAAATTAAAAACTATAGAAGAGCCAACAGATCCAGTTGCCCCGGTGACTAAAATTTTTTTATTTTTGAAAATATTAGATTTCATTGTTTTTAATATGAGTTTCTAAGGTGTTTTGTAATTTTATTTTTGGCTTATATTTGAAAATGTTTATCATTTTATTCTTATTTAATCTAATACTTGGATCAATATTTGTATTAAATTTATAATTATTAATTTTAATTTTAGATTTAGCTTTCCTTTCTATAATTCTAACTATTTCATTAATTGAGATATTTTCAGATCCAAAATTTAAAATTGTTTTTTTTTGTTTAAGTGAAATCGATTTATAAATTAATTTACAAAAATCATCTACATGCATATAGTTTCTTATAGTATTTAAATTTGTTATTTTAACTCTTTTATTACTTTTTATTGAAGAAAAAATATTGTTTATTAAACTTTTTTTCTTAAAGAAATTATCATAAATATTTGCTAATCTAATAATCAAATAATTTTTACAGTGTTCTTTATAAATTTTTTCTCCCAATAGTTTAAATTTACCATACTCAGATACCGGTTTAATTTTAAAATTCTCAGATTGCAACTTTAAAGAATTGCCATAAACTAGTGATGTGGAAATATAACATATTTTTGTTCGTGTCTTACTAAAAATTTTTATCAAGTTTTTGTTACCTTTTACTATAATCTTTTTTAAATAACTTTTATTTTTTAAGTTTTGTCCACTAAGATTAATGACAAAGTCAAAATCTAAATCTATAGATTTTATAGTATCTTTCAACTCATAAACATTTGAAATATCACAAGAAAAAGAATTTTTTTTTTTTATTTTAGATTTATTAATTTGAAAAACTATGAATTTTTTTTTTAAAAGATAATCATATAAATAATTGCCTAAAAAACCATTACCTCCAATTATTAAAATTTTTTTTTTAATAGGTGATTTTTTTTTGGAGTACATTTCCATCTAATTTAATTAATTTCAATACTTTAACTATTCGTCTCGAAGTATGTGATTTTTCATAAGGATTTTTTAAATTTTTAATTAATTTTTTATAGTAACTAGCTATTTTTAATTTTTCTAAATTCTTAAGGATTTTTGAGCTTGAATAATTTACGTCAATTATATTTTTTGATCTCAACCTCCCATTCTGTCTGCTTCCAATATTAATTGCTGGTTTTAAAAATGTTGAGGCCTCATGAATTCCTGAGCTAGAATTTCCCACTAAAGCGAAACAACTTTCCAGTAAACTTTTATATTCTTGAAGTGTTAAGGTTGGTGTATAAAAATTTTTTTTATTATTTTTTATTTCATTTATTATGTAAGTTGAGCCAGCATCATTGTTAGGACATACAAATATTGTTTGCATCTTAAATTTATTAGTAGCTTTAAGAGTTTCTAAAATTTGATTCCTTACACTTGAAATTTCTGTAGTTACAGAGTGTTGAATAACTATTAAATATTTTTTATTTATATCTATTCCAATTTTTTTTTTAAAATAATCTCTTGTTAGACTTTTTTGAGAAGTTAAAGCCTCTATCGATGGACAACCTACTATAAAAATATTTTTTCTCTCTTCTCCCATTTTAATCAATCTATTTTTAGCATCTAAATTTGATACAAGGTGATAGTGAGAAAATTTACTCATGGCATGTCTGATCGACTCATCAATAGTTCCCGACACTTCACCGCCTTGAATATGAGCAACAGGTATGTTCATATGCGCTCCAACTAAAGTTACTGCAAAATTAGCAGCTATGTCAAAGCCACTTAAAATTAAATCTGGGGAAATTTTTTTCACGATAGTACTGAGCTTGCTAACTGCAATTCCTAGGGATTTTACCATTGTGGCACCATCATCCATTTTATTATTTATGTTTTTATACATAGTGAAGGTTTTAGAAATTTTATATCCACCTTTTTTTATTTCTTGAATTGAGTATCCATATTTTTTCAAAAGATGGATGCCTGTGACTACCAATTCATAGGATAAGTCTTTATCTTTTATAATTAGATCAATTACAGGCTTAAATCTGCTAAAGTCAGCTCTTCTCTCAGTAACAATTAATATTTTTTTTTTCATTATCTTATATGCTTCTTTGAAATTTGAATATTATCTTCAATATCTTTTTTTGCTTTTTTACCAAGAAGTTTACTATAATCTTTTACTATAAATGATCCTGTTCCAGGTCTTCTAAGAAAAATATTTTTTTTATTTAAAATTTCTCCTTTAAATATTTTTTTTGTTGAAACAACAGATTGGAATGCAAATGCAATAGTTTTAGCTTCTTCCTTAATAGCTTTTTTCCCACCTCCCATAGATTTATAAATTATACGAGAGCCATTGATTAATTCTTTTAATTCTTTTTTATCCATCGACGCACTAACGTCGGGTCCTTTACGTTTTTTTTTATCATCAACATAATGTTTTTCTAAAATACTTGCCCCTAAAGCTACTGCACCAAGACATGAATATATAGAACTTGTATGATCTGATAACCCAATTACTGCATCGGGATATGCTTTTTTCATTTCATCAAGACAATTAAGTCTTACTAAATTATTAGGTGTAGGGTAAATATTCGTGCAATGCAGTAATGCAAATGGCAGTTTGTGTTTTCTTATTATTTTTACAGACTTTGATATAGACTTTATAGAATTCATACCAGTGCTCATAATTATTGGTTTTTTAAATTTACAAATATAATCTATAAGAAAATGATTATTACATTCTCCAGATCCAATTTTGAATGCTGGAATATTAAATTTTCCCAATCTATCTGCTGCAGCTCTTGAAAATGGAGTACTAATAAAAATTTTTTTTTTTGACTTAATGTAATTCATTAGTTTTTTTTCATTTTTTTCGCTCATTGCACATGATTGAATTATTTCATAAATTGACTTGTTGCTATTTGCGGGAATAATTTTTTTTGCTTCTCTTGACATTTCGTCCTCAACAACATGAGTTTGGTGTTTTATAATATCTACCCCAGCCTTGATTGCACTATCAACTATACTTATTGCAGAGTCTAAATTTCCATTATGATTTATACCAAGTTCTGCTATTACAACGGGAGGAAAATCTTTTCCTATTTTTTTATCACCTATTTTAAGAATACTCATAGACTTTTTTTCTTAATTAAAACTATAAAAAACTATTTGTTAAATTGCCATCCATATAAATAGTGGTACCAGAAATATATTTAATATCATTTTCAATTATAAAATTTACAAAAGCTCCTATTTCTTCTGGATTGCCAATTTTTTTAGTTGGTAGCATTTTTTCGTATTTTCTCAATTTATTTTTATCTCCTATTAATTCTTTTACCCTTCCTGTTTTAAATGGTCCAGGAGCAATATTTATTACAGAAATTAGTCTTGAAGAATAAATTTTGCTTAATGATTTTAAAATACTGCTAAATGCCGTTCTCAATGATGTTGATATTACCAGGTTTTCATTGGGCTCTTTAATCATTGATGAGGATATATAGAATATATATCCATTTTTATTAATTTTAATATTTTTTAAAATTAAACAATAACCCAAAAATAATTGATTAAAATACTTGTACCAAATTTTTTCGTCTATTTGATCAAATGGTATATTTGGAGGTCCACCACTATTTAAAATTAGAATATCTGTACTTTTATGTTTTTTATTAAAGTTCTTTACTGACTCTAAATTAGAAGTATCTAAATTTTTGGATGAAAGGGCATGGATGTTAGCGCATGAAAGCTTTAATTTTTTTGCAATCTCTCTACCAATACCTCTGGATCCACCAATTATAATTACTTTTTTATTTTTTAATTTTTTTGTCATTTAACTTTATTTTTTCATTATTTTTTTTATTTTTAATTATAATATTTGACTCTTCTATTACATCATAAACATTTTTAAGATCTTTTATAAAAATTGCATGATCATTATCAGGATAGTATTTTTTTTTGTTTTTGAAAAAACCTTTAATGTAAAAAAAAATAAATTTTATGTCGTAAAAATTTATAAGTGAGAAAGGAATTAAATTATTATAGTGATGGCCATAACCTACTGGAATTTGAAATTTTTTATTTAAATAAGATATTCTATTTAAATTCAAATCTCCAGGCTCATAGGACATACTAGTATAAATCAGATTTAAATTTTTTTTATTTTTAAAATATTTTATTAATTTTTTGATCTTATCATTATTAGCTATGGCCAGGGATACATATGTAGGTTTTTTTTTTTTATCTATTTCTTGAATTAATTGTTTATTGTTAATTGAGATCCCTAAAATTTTATAAAAATCAAAATCTAAATCCATAAGATAATTACATGATTTAAGATCACAAACAGACAATCCTACTTTTTTATTATTTTTTTGACATATTTTTATAGCTTTAGCATAAAAGGATTTTTGCAATGTAAAATTAATTTTATTATCCAAAATTTGTTTTTCATAGAAAGCTTCATTGTGAATCATGAATGTCAGATTTTTATATTCTGACTTTATAAAAAATTTTATAATTTTATTTGCTGCAGCTATATCACCAAAATGATTAATTCCTGCTTCAAGAAAAATATTAGATTTTATGTTTTCTTTTAGTTTGGGCATTTAATTTTTAATTAATTAGAAACATCAATTTTAATTAAGTGTTTCCTTGCCATTTTTCGGCACTAGAGGTTTGATCTGTTGTTAGGGTATTGCTCTTTTCTGCATCATTCCAGCATGTATTTCTCAATTCCCACTTATCATCTTTCTTTTTCCAAATATGGGGTGATCTAAATCTATCATGTAAATCTAAAAAATATTTTTCATCCATAATTGGATTTTCGAATTTTTTACTTGCAACCGGATACTCTTCATTTGGTAAAGAAACATAATCATATAAATCATTGGAAAATCTTTTTGGATATTCAATATCATATTTTTTTGCAAGTGCTAATCCTTCCTCTCTTGTTATATCCCCATCTCTAACCTCAAATGATGCGATATTTGATGTCCAGCCTAATCCATATTTAATGCCAAGCGTATAATAATTATAATCTTCCATTTTATCGTCTATTGATGAGTATTTGGTATAAGTTCCAGGCATTCTCTCAGGGCTTGTAACAAAATTTCCATGTTTAACTGCATAATAATAATTGGATTGATTATGCCACTTTAAATAATGACTTAAAAAGTGCACCTCAATATTATTTTTCTCTACATCATCTAAATCCATTGGTAGGTAATTTTGTAAATCTGAGTTTTTTAAACCAAATTCTGATTTTATCTCTTTGATCGAAACACCACCTAAAAAAATATTATCAATACCAATATCTTCAGAAGAAAAAAATTTTTTGTCCATTAATGGTGATGACAAATCCTCAGAGTTATTCCCATACTCAGCTTGGTTTTCACCATAAAAAACTAAATTTATCCCTAAATATTTAGCTATTTTTGGAGCTAAAAATTTTTGACCAAGTTGAAAAGGTTGAAATGGATGAAATAAATTTTCTAACGCAAGTCTTGTTAATAATCTCTGAATTTTTCTATTAGGCGTAACTAAATAATTATCAAAACCGGAATTAGTCCAATTTTCCATATTTTTTAATCCCCATTCAGTATACATATGTGGAGCCCAAGTTACTGTTAGTGGATTCATTCCATATTTATATTTGAGAATATGACTTGTATAAAAACTATCTTTTCCTCCAGACCCAGGAACTAAACAATCATAATGCTTACCATTACCTTTGTGTTTTCCACATAAATCAATCAACTCTTTCTCTCTTAAATTCCAGTCAATTTGATTTTTTTTTTTTGATGCCACCTGACATGCATCACACACACCATTACTGTCAAATTTAATAGTTTTTTTTTTAGTTAATATATTGTGTTTATATTCTACTTCTGAGTTTGGTCTTTGATTTGATATTATGCATTTTTTACAAAATTTCACATCACTAGGTAGTCCAAATAACGTTTTTTTACTTTCAAAATCAACTTGATTTTGCTTTTTACTTATGGGATTAGGATAGTTATACATATAAAAAATCATGTTAACAAATCCAAGAATTATAGCAAGAATTGATATCAAAGGATCAAAATTAGTTAAAGGTATAAGATTTGAAGGTCAGAGAGTTTATGGAAGCCCTGGAGATTATATAAAAAAATATTATCAGGAAGGAGCAGATGAAATTTTACTAATTGATACTGTTGCAAGTTTATATGAAAGAAATAGCCTTAATGACATAATTGATTTTTCTACAAAAAATTCATTCATACCTGCAACTGTTGAAGGTGGAATTAGAAGTGTTTCAGATGCTAGGAATATTTTATTAAGAGGTGCTGATAAAATTGCAATAAATTCAGGAGCGATAGAAAATAAAATCTTGATTAAAGAATTGTCAGAAGAATTTGGATCACAATCTATTGTCTCATCAATTCAAGCAAAAAAAAGGTCTAAAAATAATTGGGAAGCTTTCTGCCTAAATGGGCGACATGCAACTGGAATAGACGCTTTGTCTTGGGCCAAAGAAGTTCAGTCTTTAGGTGCTGGTGAAATTTTATTATCATCAGTTGATTGCGACGGGGTTGGAAAAGGAATGGATTTTGAGCTTATAGAAACAATTTCAAACAATGTTGACATTCCAGTTATCGCAAGTAGTGGGGCATCTTCTATTGAGGAAATAAAATTCATACTTAAAAATACTAACACTAGTGGTATCGCAATAGGAAAATTATTGCATGAAAATATTTTAAGCATACAAAGTATAAAAAAAGCATTAAATCTTTAAGATTAAAAAATTGTGAAAAAAATAGTTATTATTGATTATGGATGTGGAAACATTGAGAGTATTAAAAGAGGGTTTAAGCATATTGGTGAAGAGTGCATATCTTCAAATGAAATATCAGAAATAGATTCTGCAACCCATCTAATTTTGCCTGGAGTAGGCTCTTTTAAAAAAGCCATGTTGATGCTGAAAAATAGTAATTTAATTCCATCAATTATAAATCATCATAGACAGGAAAAACCACTTCTAGGAATTTGTTTGGGAATGCAATTGTTATTTAATAAAAGTTATGAGTTTGGAGAAACTGAGGGTTTAGGAATATTTAGCGGGGATGTAATCAAACTAGAGAATAATGATAAAAATAAATTTAAGGTTCCAAATATTGGTTGGTATAATTTGCATGAAAGTAGCACTCAAAATGAAATAAAATGTCTCAATTTTGGAAAATATTACCATGTACATTCATTTTATTGTGAACCAATTGATCAAAGTAATGTTACACATTACATAAATTTTGATAACAAAAAAATTTGTGTTTCATATAAATACAAAAAAAATGTAGGCGTTCAATTTCATCCTGAAAAAAGTAGAGAAGATGGGCTGAAATTACTTAAATTTTTTACAGAATTAAATAAATGAAAAAAAAAAATTATTTAACTATAGTGATGTATCACCAAATTATTAAAAATAAAAAATATTTTCATGGAATAGGAATTAAAGAATTTGAAAAACAAATGTTTTATTTCAAAAAGAAATTCAATATTTTAAAACCTGATGAATTTTATAACAAAATAAGAGAAAATAAATTTAAACACAAGGATTGTATAATAACTTTTGATGATGGATATTATTCTCAATACAAATATGGTTTAGATATTTTAAACAAGCATAATATTAAAGCTTTTTTTTTTCCAATGGTATTTGGGAAAAAAATTGTTAAGGTTCATCATCTAAATAAAATCCAATTGTTAATTAAACTAACAAAAAATAAAAACCAAATTTTAGATGAAATATTTCAATTTATAAAAAAAGAAAATTCAAAAATTTTTAAAGATTTACACAAAATAATAAAAGGAATTAAAACCAAAGGTTATTATGACAAAGAAGTCGATATCATTATAAAAAAGTTACTTCAAAGTGAACTTCCAAAGACATTACGGGAAAAGATTTGTAATAGATTATTTAAAAAATTAAATATTGGAAAAAGTATTCTAAAGAATATGTATATGAATGATGACAATCTTTTAAAATTAAAGGCTGATGGCCACGAAATTGGTCTTCATACTTTAAATCATTTCAGATTATCAAAACTTTCAAAAAAAGAGCAATATATTGAATTAACAGAAGGATTAAAATATTTAAAAAGAAAAAAACTAATAAATGAAAATTGGTCTTGTTGCTATCCTTTTGGAGATTACAATAAAAACACCTTAAGTATTTTAAACAAACTTAAGTGTAAAGCTGCATTTACTGTAAAAAATAAACCACAAGATATAAATAATTTTAAAAAATTGGAATTAAATAGATTAGATTGTAATGAATTTAATAATATTTAATAGATTTTTAAAATTTAACTTGGTCTGTCTTGATCACAATCTCCTCTAACAAAAAAAGGTGAATATTTTAAATCCTTAGAATAATATGCAAATCTAATATCTATATTTTTAAAATCATATGGCTCAAAAAAATTAGGTGCAACAATTCTTCCTTTAACTTTAAAATCATCCGAATATTTGAAGAAATTATTTTTAGAAAAATTATATAAATCAAAAAATTCATATTTAAGAGTTTCACTAGAATTATTTAATGCATTAAAAACTTTTTTTAGATCTATTTCCTTTCCATGATAATCAACAAGTTTGTAAGAGTAAGAATTATTAAATTTTGCTTGTCTTGCTACAAAAAAACCATGCGGTTTATTTAACTTCCAAAAACCCAACAAATCATATTTGTAAATTGGGTGTTCACAATATCTTTTTATAAAATATTCTTTGTCTTTATTATTAATTTTTTTAATGTCATTAAAGAAAACTGAAATATCATTTCTGTTTAAAATCTTTAAGATATATTGACTTTTAGGGTTTATATTTTTATTTTTATTTATTTTTGGAAAATTACTTATCAATAACTTGTTAATTCTGGTACTGACGCATGCTGAGTGTTTCAATTTACCAGTTTTGAAACCAAGTGCTTTTAATATCTGTAATGTATTTTCAGAACAGCCAGTTGTTCCAATAAATTTAAATTTAAAATTAGATAAAATATAGTTAATTAAACTTAAACTTAAAAAATTATATTTTTTATCAACTATCCAATTTACTAACCAAAAGTAATCATCCTTTCTAAAATTTTTTGAATAAGCTGAATTTGGAATATAACCAAGGCAACCAAGAATTTTATTATTACTTTTTGCTATAATAAAATTATATTTTTTAGTATCTTTATTATAGAATTGCCACTTAAAAAAATTTTTATCTCTTGATATAATATGATTTTTTTTCCATTTTAAATTTATAAATTTGAAAAAAGAATTTAACTCTTTTTTCTCTAAATTCTTAATAATAAATTTTTTATTCATTAAATATAGACTTTAATAGTTTAGTATTTTGATTTAAAAATTTTTGAAGATTTTGTACATTATAACTTTGAAAAGAAATTGTATTTTTTGAATATAATTTATCAAATCTATAAACGAAAGCTTTTGAAAATTTTTTCAACTTTAGCTCAGCTTTTTTTTTAATTTTTGAATAGAACGAATTCATATTATAATTTATATTTGTGGTCGATGGATAAATAAATTTATTAATTTTTGATTGACAGTTATTAAGTAAGTATATTGGTATATCTATATATATTAACTTATACATTTTCTGATCTTTTTTAGATATGCTGTTGTTAAAGTCAATAATTGGGCTAGTAAAATAAAATACATATGGATTTTTGAGTTTACTAATAATTATTTTTAATTTTTTTAAATCTTTAGGAAATGATATTTTCTTAAAAATTATATTAATTTGATTATTTTTTTTTGGTTTTTGACTTGAAAATGTACTTATAATTTTTAATTTTTGATTATCTGATATTAAATTTAAAAAACTTTCACCAAGTGCAGATGATCCAGAAATTATTAGAATATCATTTTTAATTTTCTGTATTATTTTTATTGTTTCCTTATTATTTTTATAACATTTAATTTTATACTCAGGCCTACTAGAAGAAAAAAAATTAACTAAATAATCTTTATAAATTAATTCATTTACATAATACTTAAATCTTTTATCTATTTTTTTTGTCCTAATTGCTAAATTGGATGAATTTTTTTTAGATACATTGATTTTATTAATTTTTATTGAATTTAAAATTCCAGTAGTTCCAGGATTAATCATTCCAACATAATGGGATATTGAACATAATATTTTTTGTATTTCTGAAAATTCATTCTGGAAAGAATAAAATTTACTTTCTCCAATTTTTGAAAAAAAATATTTTTCTTTCTTGAATATTTGATTAAATTTATGAGTCTGATTATATGATATTTCGAATATAGAAATCTTTCGATTATTTTGAAGTGCAATAAATTTTATTCTATATTTATATACAATATATTTAACAGTTATTTTGTCGTCAAAAAAAATAGGATTGATAAAATTAATATCTAATGAATAAATTGATGGTAAATCAATGTCATGTTTCAATTGATTAATTATTTTTAGAATTAATAGTACACCATGAGATATATTTTTTCTGTAAACTGAATCTATACCTATTTTTTTGTTGATATGAATTGGATTTTTATCTTTTGAAATTTTACTAAATTTTTTAGCATCTTTTTGAGAAATATATAAATATAGCTTTTTCAATTATTATTAATTTTTTTTTTAATTTGCTGATGAATCTCTTTAAAAGATTTGATTTCAGTCATTTCTTTCATTGTAAATTTAATTTTAAATTTTTTTTCCACTTCTAAAAGAATTTTTAAATGTGCTAATGAATCCCATTTCTGATGAATGCCTAAACCTAATTTTTTTGGACTAGTTTTTATAATAAGCATTGATTTTACCAAATCTAATAAATCTTTTTCAATTTTCATTTTAAATCTTTGTTTTATTTTTTGAATACACCTCAGTAAAAGGAAAATCAATATTTAATACATCTGCAACATATATACTAGATTTTGTATTAAAATATTTAATCAAATTAGCAGGAAGATTTTTTTTGTTTTGAACTTTTTTAAAACCTAAATTCTTATAAAGGTCTTTTACAATCATATTCTTTTTAGTTTTATTATATTCTCCAACAACATATCTGAATTTATTTTTTTTTGCATATTCAGCTATTTTTGAAATAGCCCAGGATTCGAGATGTCTTCCTAGAACTCTACAGCTCATTGCAAAGTTATCAATATAAATGAAATTATCCTCTAACCTTAGCATCATAATGCTAATTAACCCGTGAGAACCATATTTATCTTTTAAATCAATTAAAAAAATCTTATTTTTTTTATTTTTTTGAAAAAGTTGTATTTGATCAGCAGAGTATCTTTTCGTGGTTAAATTAAATTGATTTGTTTTATGAATTATTTGCAAACACCGCTGTTCATTACTTTTTTCTAATTTTATTATATTTCCACTTAAATTAATCTTTTTTAAAAAATCTAATTCAGTTTTATTGTTAGATTTTTTTTCGTTAACAAACTTTAGTCTATTTTTATACTGACTAGTCTTTAACAAATCTTCTTTGGTTAATTTAAACTTAACAAAACCAAAAAATTCAAACATTTGTTGAGGCCAATTTGAGATATCATCATCAGGCTCAATCACACTAACCTCTGGTAAATTTTTTCTTATCTGATCTCTTTCCATGGGATTATCATCAAAAAAAACAAAACTTTCAAGGGAAAGATCAAGCTCGCTCGCAAGCTCTTTTATGTTACTAGTTTTAGAATTCCAATTAGCTTTTACCGACGAAAAGTCATTTAGTTTTAAAATCATATTTTTATTTTTCTTAAATACTTCTAAAACATCTGTTAAATTATTTTTACTTGCTGCACATAAAATAACACCTTCATTTTTAAACCTCAAAATAGACTTTTGAAAATCAGAATAAACTGATCCTTCACCATCTGTTCCGATACTGATGCCGCTATATCCATCTTCTCCAATTACACCACCCCACAAAGTATTGTCGCAGTCAACAACTAATACTTTTTTGGACACATTCTGAATTCTCGAAATTGTTAAATTAATAATTTTAGATATACGAGTCAGACATGAATAAGTATATCTACATCTGCTAACATAAAAAAGTCTATTATCAAAAAAATAATCTTCAGTACTTAAATTTTCAATATTAAAGAAAAAAAAATTTTGGTATTTAAATAAATTTTCAATTTTTTTTCTTATAAATGAAATAATTTTTTGTTCTATTGGGAAGTTTTGTGAAGCTTTTATGCTATCTTCACTATAGAAGAAATCTATAAATAAAATTAAAGGTTTTTTAAAAGTTATTATTTTTTTTTTTAAGGTAGAAAAAATTTTTGAAATATCATTGCAAATTTTATTTTCATTCTTGGTAGAAATATCATAAATTGGGAAATTAATTAAATCTTTAAAGCTTAATATTACCACATCGTAATCTGTTGAATCAAAAGAAATCTGATCGTATAATCTATAATCATTAAATACCAAATTAAAATTATCTTTTAATTCTCCCCATATATTTGGATCATCGAATAAATATGAAGAACTGGTAAAGCTTATTTTTTTTTTCATTAAGGTACTTTCAAGTAATAAAATATCTAATTAAAATATAAATTATATAATATAATTATTCTAAATCATTTTAATTGGAAATATTATAAAATTATAAGTTATTAAATATATAATATTAAATTTAAGTCTAAAAAAAAAAAAATCAATTATTTAAAAATATTAAGCCAAATCGAAAACTTAAGAAAAAAAATAACACAAATTGGATGGACGTATTAAGAGTAGGATTTGCTTATGCTCTAGAAAAAACTACTAAAATTATGGCTAAAATTAATAGATATTAATAAAATAAATAAAAGAGGATTAAATAGAGTATTGTACTTAAAGTGTAGAAAAGAGAGCTTTTTAAATACAATTTATAATAAAGCTCCGTGGGAAGGTTTATCAATTGGTTTTCAAACAAAATTATTAAGATTTCCAAACGAATACAATTAAAAAATTTGCTCGCATTTTACAAATAAATATATAACTAAAAAAAATATAAGATTTTTTTCTAATTATAATAAATGTGAGAATATTACCAACTATATTGATAGTTTGATATTTAATCCAAATACTGCATTAACAAAAAATTCCTAATTTTAATTTGAATAATTCCAAAAAAAATATTTTAACGAAAGTGTTGGTTTAAGTATTATTTTAGCAGATCTATAAAAAAAACCCCAACTGTTTAAGTCGGGGTTATAAAATAATAATATCTTTATCTTTAAAATCACTTAAAAATTTTTTTCAGTGCATAAATCAAGCCAATTGAGCTATTAGTACTGGTCAGCTACACGCATTACTGCGCTTCCACATC